>Ga0307990_1000266_pt1 | contig 50099 bp, 43 predicted proteins | sample EllFjometagen129_FD_203168 | JGI IMG/M metagenome (GOLD analysis project Ga0307990, IMG submission 203168) | Marine microbial communities from Ellis Fjord, Antarctic Ocean - #129 | ecosystem: Environmental > Aquatic > Marine > Unclassified | place: Southern Ocean | collected 2014-10-08
CCGCCGGTTGTCAAGCTTTGACCCCGTCAGAGAAAGCGAAGCAAAGTTCGGTAGTTTTCACGCTAAATTAACTGCCAAAACTGCTACCTGAATAGTTACTAAATTTCTTCCATGGGATCCACATGGATTTCAATCTCTTTGCTTTTTTCCAGCTTTACTCAGGCCAGAAAACCGATTTCTTCCAATACCCGGCGATCCAGTACCATTTGGGCGACAGCCCCACCATGGGCCCGATAGGTGGTAGCCAGCACCTCTTTATCATTTAGATTTCTGACGATCATACATGCTCCTTCCTTTATTTTCTCTGACTGAGGGCTTTCCTTTCAGCCTGAAGTTCATGGAGAAGCTGCTTCAATGTCCAGGTCTCAGAAACAGGGGTTATGGTAGCCCAGAGGGTTGCCTGCTTGCGGGCCTTACGGTTTAAAGTCATAAGGCGGTGAATTTCATTCTCCGTCATCCCACTAAGAATTACAGCTCGCGGCAAATCAGAAGACTCCCCCCAACCGCTTTGATCCGGCAACAGTAATAAATCAGCCAGCATCGTATTCTCTTGTTCAGCGGTAAACCATACCAACGGTGCATCCTGTAAACCTGCCTGATTAATCAGCACCTTGAATTTAACCTGGGCGGTTGGGGAAAAGCCGCCCAGCAGTATTTTTCGCGCCCCATACAATGCCTCATTGGAACGGGACATTTTTTTAAATTTTGCTTCTGCCATCAGGAAACCTTTCAAAGTAGTAGTAATCCTGAAACTGCCATTTCCAGATCAATGATTTTCAATTGCCCCTATCAAGAAGCGGCAGCCTATAACAGCTTTTCGGCACCAGAATACACTTCTTCAACTTTCAGTACCACCGCAGCATGACCAGGATGCTTGCTGGGATTCCATTTTTTCATGTCCTCAAAGATGGAGCCTTCCTTATGATACTCAATTGATCCCTTAACCTGGTATGACTTGCCTTCACTGGTAATAAAGAGCATGGACCCCTTACTTCCTGAAAAAATATTTTTTCGCGTTTTGTCAAAAAAATTATCCGCGACCACCAACATCTCTTCACCATGCCTTGCCACACAAGTAACATAAATAACATTAGGCGTGCCATCCTCACCCACGGTAGAAAAAATAACCGGCCCCTCTTTTTCATCCCATGCTTTGGATACTGTTTCCGGTAATACCACCATTACATTCCTCCTTCATAATATTTTGTTAACAGTTAAAAATTCTACTTAGTGTCCATCCGGAAACACCAGTTTCCGGGATGGAAATTACTTAAATCACTCTTCCAATACTCTATTCTGGGCAATCATCGACATAACGATGTGCAGTCCACATTTTGACAGTTCGATCCAAATTTATGACAGTTTTTTATTATTTCTAATACTTACAAACCCTAAAAAAAACTGGAGATAAATGAATTGCAAAATTTTTTATCAGTATATTTTCTATAATGCACCCTACCCTTTTGAATTGTAAATAAATATTACCATTTTTTTATCTCAAGTTACAGAGAATTCTCAAATAAATTCCCCTGATTCATCGGCATAGCCACAGACAACTAATTGCTGGTTTTGGAAGCAGCTAAGCTTATCCACATTCACATCAACACCACAGCCAGTCTAGCAACATGATCATAGTCATGCTAAAAATTCCCGGGAAAATGAAAAATCCCGCACTGTATGGTGCTACTATAAGCCAACTCCCCTTATGTGGAAATTGTTGCCTGCAAACTGGTCAGCATATTCAATAAACCCTTATGGGTGGAATCACGCGAAATCTACACTACCGTCAACATTGGCATCAGCGTCTATCCGGATGATGGACAGACAGTTGACCATATTATGCAGTACGCCGATATGGCCATGTACCATGCCAAGGAAAATGGTCGTAATACCTACCGGTTCTTTTCCAACGAAATGTGTCAAGCTTCAGAAGAACGGATGCTTATTGCCGGACATTTAAGGCATGCCCTTGATAATGATGAGTTGTCGCTGGCTTTTCAGCCCAAGATAGATATCATCAACAACAGAATTGTTGGAGCAGAAGCACTGTTACGCTGGAACAATCCTGTATTAGGCAATATTCCTACAAATAAGTTCATTCCACTGGCTGAGGAAATGGGATTTATTGAAAAAATAGGGACTTGGGTTCTGGAAGCTTCATGCAGGGAGGCCAGGAAATGGCAGAAACTTTCTGTCAAAAAATTACATGTTGCGGTAAATATCTCCCCTCAGCAGTTTCGTGCCGGCACCCTATTAGATGCTGTAGATCAGGCCCTGAAGTCCAGCGGATTGCCTCCTGAATGGTTGGAATTGGAAATAACAGAAAGCCTACTTTTGCAAGATACTCATAAACCAATTGAAACCCTCAACACACTCCATCAAAGAAATATTTGTCTGGCGTTGGATGATTTTGGAACAGGATATTCTTCTTTGAGTTATCTCAAACAATTTCCATTACAGGTATTGAAAATAGATAGAAGTTTTATTCACGATCTGGTGGACAATAAAAATGATAGGACTTTGATTAAAGCAATCATTGCCATGGCTTACAGTCTGAATCTTGAAATCGTGACAGAAGGAGTCGAAAACAAACAACAGCTCAAGTTTCTGCAGCAATGCGGCGTCAGTATTGTCCAGGGTTTTCTTTTCAGCCCCCCGGTAACAGCCGATGAATTTCGTAAAATGCTGCTAGTTGACGCTGAAAAAGAACCTGGGACTGCCAAACTATCGATGGTGATAAACACCTAAATTAAGCGATTAGCTTTTAGCAGTTAGCTATTAGTTTAGTAATTACAAGATATTTAATTTTACAGATCTTCACCCGTTGGGTGTTGTTACTAATCAACGTAAAGCCCTGCTTTTTAAAAGCTAAATGCTAATAGCTAACCACTAATGGCTCAGCTTAATAAACAATAAATGAGATTCATCCGCAACTGACAGCAGCACATCCCGTATACCTGCTTCTCCATCATCAAAATATTCACCCAGGCTGTTATTGATTTTTGAACAAGATGGATTATATTTATCTATGATACTTTATCCGAGCAGCAGTAGAGCCATCTGAAAACGTTTGCAGCGGGGAGGTTACAATGAATTTTGCCGAAATCATTAAAACAGCAGGTGATGAGGGTAAAGAAAAACATGTACCAACCATTACGGTTGACAAAGGTTACAAGAAAGGAAGAGATATCGTCAGGGTGGTGGTCGGCCATGAAACCACCCATCCCAATACCGAAGCCCATCATATCGCCTGGATTGAACTCTACGGCGTAAAAAAAGATAACGACCAGGTTATCGGCTTGGGACGGGCCACTTGGGCGCCGGTATATTCAAACCCCAACGTTCGCTTCCAGATCAACCAAATCGCTGACTTCAAATCTTTCCACGCTCTGGCCTATTGCAATATCCATGGTCTTTGGGGAAATTCACTGGAGGTATAGCCGAGACTGGAAACTTCATCAACTTGCTGATTTAAGAAAGGTCAGGGAAGGTTTACTGCCATTTTCAGCCAACCATTATGACCAGCATCCCCAGGACTGTGCAGTAGATAGCAAAAATATACAGAGAATGGTGGCTCAGATAGGCAATCAGCCAGCGAATGGCAATATATCCAGCAACCATGGCGGTGAAAAATCCCACCAGCAGGGGCAGCAGAAGACCGTCCATACCGGGCAGGTGAAAAAGGTCATCCAAGGCCAAAATCCCGGCACCAAGCATGACCGGTACAGACATCAGGAAAGAGAACCGGGCAGCTGAGCTGCGATCAAAATGCCGGGTCATCCCCCCGGCAATGGTGGAACCAGAGCGGGAAACCCCAGGCAGTAAAGCCAGCACTTGGGAGAGTCCAATCCACAAGGCATCCCACCAGGAAAGTTCTTCCATCCTGCGGTTCCTATGCCCGACTTTTTCGGCAACCACCAGCAGAACTGCAGTCAGGAGCAGGCAAAAACCAGAAGCCTGAGCACTGTTAAACGCCGTTTCAATCTTATCTTTGAAAAGCAGCCCTACCACTACCGCCGGGATAGTCGCCAGGATCAGGTACCAACCAAGGCAGGCATCATGTTCAGCAAAAGGCCGGCCCTTGAATAATGACCTGAAAAAGGATCGGGAAATATTCACCAGATCATGCCAAAAATAAACAAACACGGCAAAAAGCGTCCCCCATTGCACCAGGACATCAAAAACAAAAACCTGGGGACCGGCAAAGTGCCAGCCGAGAAAATGGGGAACCAGAACCAGATGGCCGGAACTCGAAATCGGGATAAATTCAGTCAGCCCCTGAACAATACCAAGAATAATTGCCTGCAGCACGGTCATTCCATACAACTCCCTGAAAGATCAGCTGGCAATACGGTAAAACGGAAGTAGAAACAATGGGGAAGAAAGGATAATGACATTTCTATGGCAAAAAAAAGGGTTGCAACAAGTTAAGGATCATCAATATCATTGCAACCCCTTGATTTTATTGGTGCCCCCAGCGCGACTCGAACACGCGGCCTGCGGATTAGGAATCCGTCGCTCTATCCACCTGAGCTATGGGGGCAAGGTTTTATTTTAATGCACTTCTTATAGCACATTTATCAGATTGGTCAACAAAGATCACAAAAAAAGGAGGGGTGAATACCCCCTCCCAGATTACACCAATGCTGGTACTTAATAATTCATGAAACAACTAGGAAACATGGTTTAGCAGCCTTAACTTTCAAAAATTCTAAAGCATTTCAATAATGGCAGCAGCTCCCATCCCCCCACCAATACACATGGACACAATCCCCCGTTTCTTTTTCCGGCGTTTCAACTCATAGATCAGCTGGGTGGTCAGCTTAGCCCCGGTGCAACCAAGAGGATGTCCAAGAGCAATGGCTCCGCCGTTAGGATTCACATCACCATTCCAGTAACGCTTTTCCAAGCCCAATTGCAGCAGGGAATAAATACACTGAGAGGCAAAAGCTTCATTAATCTCAAAAAGGTCAATATCTTTGGTTTTAAGTCCGGCCTGCTGCAGGACTTTAGGAATGGCAAACGCTGGCCCGACCCCCATTACTTCCGGTTCCACACCGGCTATAGCATAATTAGTTAATTTTGCCAGTGGCTCAAATCCCAGCTTTTTCGCCTTTTCGGCACTCATCAGCAGGGTAAAAGCCGCGCCATCCGTCATTTGTGATGAATTGGCGGCAGTTGCCGACCCCCCGACCTTGAATGGCGATTTCAGTTTCGCCATTTTTTCCAGCGATGCTGGCCAACAAACACCATCATCCATTTCAAAAGGAACCTCGACATGGATTTTTTTCCCCTGTTTGTCAGTGGTATAATTCCAAGCATTGATAGGAATGATCTGCTCCTTGAATTTTCCTGCTTCTATCGCTTCATGGGCTCGACGATTACTCTCCATACCCACCTTGTCCTGATCCTCACGGGTTATGTTATATCTTTCCGCCACGTTTTCAGCCGTAATTCCCATGGATACATAGGTATTAGGCAAATCGCCCCAACCTGGATGGGGACGAAAGATACTGCCACCCATGGGAATATGGCTCATGCTTTCCGTCCCTCCGGCAATGATGACATCTGACCAACCAGCCTGAATTTTAGCGGTTGCATCAGCAATTGCCTGAATCCCCGAAGAACAGAAACGATTAACGGTCATCCCACAGGTTTCGATGGGCAAACCGGCACCGAGACTGATCACCCGACCAATATTCATGCCCTGTTCCGCTTCAGGAAAGGCACAACCACATATCAAATCATCAACATCTTCCGGTTTAAGTTTCGGAACCCGGGCCAAAAGCCCTTTCACCACCTGAATGCCTATTTCATCACCCCTGGTCTGGGACAATCCCCCTTTTTTATAACGTCCACCAGGGCTTCTTACTGAGGCAACAATAACTGCATCCTGCATAATAGTCCTCCATTCTTCCATCTCAAAAAAACCACTAGGATTTATTTTCCCGACCGGCTGAAATATGATTAATTCCGTAATGGTTTGCCGTTTTTCAACATATACATCATGCGGTCCTGGGTTTTGGTTTCCCCACATAAGCTCAAAAAAGCCTCTCGCTCAAGATCAAGGATCAGATCCTCGGAAACATACGTACCCTCGGCACAGTCACCGCCGGAAATTATTGCGGCCAGTTTTTTGGCCACAAATTTATCATAATCGCTAATATAGTTACCAGCCCGCATGTTATATAAAATGGAATCCACCATACCCTGGAAGTTTTCTCCCATAACCGGAATCATAGCAGGACTTGGCTGCCGGTAAAACTGAGCTAATCCCAGAACTACGTTTTTGGCATCATAAATCTGCTGATCACGGTTCATACTGATGTTATCAGTTTTACGGATATAGCCAAGTTCTTGGGCTTCCACCGCACTGGTAGCCACCTTGGCCATCCCGATATTCTCAAACACCTTCTGATAATAGGTCTGCATATTAAGACCATTGGCAATAGTCCCGTCAGGAATCCCCTCAGTACAACGAACCATCAACTCCTTAATGCCACCACCGGCAGGGATCACACCAACTCCTACCTCAACCAACCCCATATAAGTTTCACCATGGGGTTGACAACGATCACCATGCATAGAGATTTCACAACCACCACCGAGCGCCATACCGGCCGGGGCAGTAACCACCGGTCTGGCGGCATATTTAAGCCGCATATTGGCATATTGAAAATCATGGATCATTTTGTCGAGGATATCCCAATCACCCTGCTGAATAGTGACAAAAACCTGAAAAAGATTGGCCCCGACCGAAAAGTTTGTTCCATGGTTGGCCACCACCAAGCCGAGGAAATCTTTTTCAACAATATCACAGCTTTCATAAATCATGGCACCAACATCACCGTCAATGACGTTCATTTTGGTATGAAATTCCAGGCAGGCCACCCCGTCACCAATATCAATGAGACTGGCGCCGGCACTGGAAGCGACCACCCGGTTACGCTCTTTCAGCACCGGGAGCAGGATGATTTTCGGATTTTCCTCCAGTTTAACATAATCCTTGTCGGCAAAATCATAATAATAATGACCATCGTCTTTTTGCAGATAAAAAGAAGGATGACCGGTCTTGAGCATCTCACTGATTTTTTTCGGCACTTTCAGTTTCAGCTCTTTCATTACTTTGACAACTTCCTGCACTCCCAGCACATCCCAGGTCTCAAAAGGTCCAAGCTTATGATTATACCCCCACTTCATGGTATTATCGATGGTAACCACCGTATCGCAAATTTCAGGAATGCGGTTGGCAGCATAAATAAAGTTACGACAGAGATATTCTCTGGCCACTTCAGCGGCCACATCAGTCCCCTGAAACAAACGCCGCAACTTGGCGGCAAAGCCACCCGGCTCCTTTTTTGCCGCCTGCAGTGATGCATACCGGGGCTTTGCAAAAGAAACATATTCCATCGTCCGATAGTCAAGGGCCAATTTTAGCCGTTTACCTTTTTCATCTTTGGTTTTTTTATAAAAACCCTGCCTGGTTTTGTTCCCCAGCCATTTGTTTTCCACCATTTTGACCATAAAATCACGGGCTACAAACATTTCCCGCATCTCATCATCAGGAACCGCCGCATAGAGATTATTCATAACATGAAAACCAACATCGATTCCCACCAGATCCATGGTGCCACAAATAGAGGACCCAGGACAGCCAACAGCCTTACCAATAATAGCATCCAGTTCCGGGACTGATAGATTCTTTTCAACCATAATATCAATCGCATTGGCAATATCGAAAACCCCGATCCGGTTGCCAACAAAATTTGGCACATCCTTGCAAACTACCACTCCCTTGCCCAGGACGTCCTCACAAAAAGAAGACATGAAGGCAACAACCTCAGCATCAGTTTCCTCTCCGGGAATAACCTCAACCAGCTTCATATAACGGGGAGGATTAAAGAAGTGAACCCCCAAAAACCTTTTTTTTAATGATTTTGGCAGATTGGCGGAAATATCCTTTATAGGCAGTCCCGAAGTATTGGTGGAAACAATACAGTTCTTGCTGATCACCTTTGCCACTTTAGCCAACAACTCCTGTTTGATCTCCAGTTTTTCAACCACAACTTCAATTACCCAATCCACTTGGGAAAGTTTTTTCAAGTCATCTTCAAAATTACCGATGGTAATCATCTCGGCATTTTTCTTACTATAGAAGCTGGCAGGTTTTGATTTCAATGCGGCGTTGAGACCCCGGGCCGCGAAGCTGTTGCGCCATTTTGGATTTTCTCGGGTTAATCCCTGCTGCTGGTCGGCCTCTGTCAGCTCAAATGGCACAATATCAAGCAACAGGCACTCAATACCGGCATTGGCCAGATGGGCGGCGATGGTGGCACCCATAACCCCGGCACCTAGAACCGCGGCTTTTTTTATTTCATATGACATGGTACTCCCCCCTTTTCACCTCTTTATATCTACAGTTAGAAACCAAATGAAGCATCCAGCATTTCCACAGCAACCTTTTCCCGCATTTCAATGCTTTGACATTGGCTCTTAAGACTGTTTACCACTTCAACGATAAAATATTTTGCCGCAGCTATCTTGCCTTCATAAAATGCCACTTCTTCATTACTGCGAGCCAGAGACCGCTGGGCTGCCTTACCTTCCACCCCAGCCTCCTGATAAATAACTTCTAATTTTTCCACCGCAATTCCAGCAGCCTGGAGCAATTGCCATCCTACCATCAGGTTACCAAAAATCATCAGGTAAGGACGGGCATTGAGAATAGGAATGACCAAACCAGAGCCTTCTGACCAAATACCAAAATTTTTGGTTAGATTTCCCACAGCCTGCAATGCTTCAGCCAAAATAGCAGCATATTTTTGCAGGATCTCATTTTTCTGAAGTTGGGCTACCGTTTTTCCGATTTCCTGCAACAGATTACGGACATTTGCACCATGGCGCTGACCGAGTTTACGACCCACCAGATCAAGAGCCTGAATGCCATTGGTACCCTCATAGAGACAGGCAATTTTTGCATCCCGCAAGTATTGTTCCACCGGATATTCACTACAATATCCATAGCCACCATAGATATCAATAGCCAATGAACAAATTTCTATGGCCTTATCAGAGGAGAAAGCTTTACATACCGGCGTCATCAACTCAGCAAAGCCATGCCAATAATCCCGTTGTTCCGGAATTTCAGCAATTTCAGCCCGGTCAATGGAGTAGGCAACAAAATAATTCATTGCTCTGATACCCTCTACATAGGCTTTCATCCAGAGTAGCGAACGCCGGATATCAGGATGTTCAATGATCGGCACCCCTTTTGCGGCAGGATTGCTGAACTCCCAGATCGCCCGACTCTGGATGCGCTCCCGGGCATAGGCAAGAGAATGTTCATAGGCGGCCGTGGCATGCCCCAATCCCTGCATACCAACTTCCAACCGGGCCTCGTTCATCATGTTGAACATGATGGGCATCCCCTGGCGCTCTTCACCAAGAAGTTCGCCAATACAATTTTCTTCCTCGCCAAAATTCAGGGTACAGGTTGCTGACCCTTTAATCCCCATTTTATGTTCAATATTGCCAGTAAGCACATCATTGGACTCACCCAGCGCCCCATCATCATTGACTTTTATTTTAGGCACAATAAACAGAGATATCCCATCCGTTCCGGGAGGGTCTCCTTCAATCCGGGCCAGGACCGCATGAATATTATTCTCGGTCAAATCATGATCACCACTGGAAATAAAACATTTAGTCCCAACGATTTGATAGCGACCATCCAGCAATAGTTTCGCCCGGGTTTTCAGAGCTCCCACATCACTGCCGGCACCAGGCTCGGTCAGACACATAGTTCCACCCCATTGGCCAGTATACATTTTATCCATATACTTTCGCTGCTGGGTTTCCGTGCCATATTTTTCAATCAGTCCACCAGCACCGCAGGTCAGGCCCGGATACATGACAAAGGAAAAATTGGCAGCATTGAACAACTCGGCACAGGCAGAGAAAACCGTTAGGGGCATTCCCTGGCCACCTACTTCCACTGACCTGTGGGCGGCGTTCCAACCGGCCTCACAGTATTTTTTATAAGGTTCATGAAAACAGGGCGGGGCGAAAACCTGCCCATTTTTAAAAGTACATCCCTGCTGATCACCGAGGTTGTAGGTGGGCAGAATTTCATTCACCGCCATTTTTTCCGCTTCACCAATCAACATATTGACATCCTCAACCGTATAATCCTGATACTTTCCGGCAGCAAACAGGCTATCAACCCCAAGCTGTTCAAAAAGGACAAACTTCTGGTCTCTGATATTAACCAGTCCATTACTCATATTTATTTCCTTCTTCGAAATTTATGGGTGATTGTTCATTCATTACAAAGATAAAAAACTATCAATTAATAACCAGGGTGATTACTGGTAATATTTGATAAAATTATCAGGGTTGATTAACAGTTAAGCCACTTTTGAGGATTGTCAGGACATCAGAAGCATTTTTACTGAGGGAATATTTCCGGGAACTGAATACCCAGCAGCTGACAATTTCATCCATGCAGCCGAAAATCACTTCCCGAGTCACCTTCGTTTTAATCTGAGGATTGAAAGTTCCCTGCTGTTTTCCTTCATCAATCAGCGTTTCAATAAGTTGATAATATTGTTTGAGTGGTTCAGCAATACCAGAACGAATAGAAGCATCAGACTGACGAAGTTGAATTTGTATAAAGTTGGCAAGGGATGGATTTTTCTCCAGGTGATTGAAATGGAAATTTACCAAAACTGACAACTTTTCAAGTGCACTCGTATGGAGTTGCAATAAAACCTTCAACTGGGTGATAAACTCATTCATTTTTTCACGGAAGACAGAAACCAGCACATCTTCCTTATTAGCAAAATACAGGTATATGGTTCCATCAGCAATCCCTGCTTGACGGGCGATCTTAGCCACCTGACAATTATGGTAACCATATTCAGCAAAGACCTCCAAGGCCGCGTCAATAATAGCCATATATTTTTCCCGTTTTCGAGGTTCCAGGGGCACTTTACTATTCATACAAGGCATCCAGTTGCTGCTGATATTTAGCCGTCACAATTTTACGCCGCAACTTCATGGTCGGAGTTATCTCTTCCTTATCCATGGAGAAGTCACCGTCTAGAAGAATAAATTTCTTCACTTGTTCACAATTAGGGATCTCATTTTCTTCTTGCACCTTTTCAAACCGCTGCTCAAAGAGTCTGATAATCTCGGGATCTTCGAGCAAACCCCTGATATCGGTATAGAGGATATCATAGTTCAGGGCATATTCCTCAAGCCTTTCAAAATCAGACACCACCAAAGCCGACACAAACCGCTGTTTATCACCATAGAGCATAACTTCACTGATATAGTCATCCATCTTCAGTAAATTTTCCAGGAGCTGTGGCGCAATATTCTTACCGCCTGTAGTGACAATCAGGTCTTTTTTCCGGTCGGTAATGCTTAAGTATCCCTCGTTATCCAGATTGCCTATGTCACCGGTACAAAACCATCCATCCACAAACGCATCCCTGGTTGCTTCGGGATTTTTATAATACCCTTGGGTTATATTGGGTCCTTTGGCCAGGATTTCACCATCATCAGCAATTTTCACCTGGACACCAGGAATCACCTTACCTACAGTGCCAAACTTGAGTTCTTCCGGTGTATTCACCGCCAGAACCGGCGAGGTCTCAGTCAGACCATACCCTTCCAAGATATAATAACCGGTAGCGTAAAAAAACTCGGCTATCTCCTTTGGCAAGGGCGCTCCACCTGAAACAAAAAACCTCAAACGCCCACCTAATTTTTCCCCCATTTTACTGAACACCAATTTTTTAGCCAAGCCATATTGCCAAGCCAAAAAAGCGGAGGGTTCTTTTTTTTCTTCTTTACAGGCAGCAATTTTATCCGCAATCCCAAAGGCCCAGAACATCAGGCGTTTTTTCAGTCCGCTACTATGCAGAGCAGCATCATAGATTTTGGCATAGATCTTTTCAAAAAGGCGAGGAACACTGACCACGATGGTTGGCCCTACTTCTTCCATATTCTGCGGCACCGTATCAATGGCTTCGGCATAAGCAATGCTTGCACCGGCCATAACCATCAAATAATAACCCGCCTGCCGTTCAAACACATGACTCAAAGGCAGATGGGAGAGGGCAATATCATCATGGGTAACACTAACCCGGGTAAGAGCAGCCTCACAATTACTGTAGAAATTATGATGCGTAAGCATGACTCCTTTGGGATCACCGGTTGTCCCGGAGGTATAGATAATGGTCGCCAGATCATCGGGTTTTATATTAGTCTTAAGTTCATCCAACTTACCCGGGTTTTGCTGTAACCACGATTTCCCTTCCGCTTCCAGAAATGAGAGGGTAATAACGTTATCATCCGCCAGCAAAGCATCATCAACACCATGATCAATTACAACAATGGTTTTCAGCAGGGGACAAGATTTTTTCGCTTCCAGGACTTTGCACAGTTGCTCTTCAGTGGAAACAAAAATAGCTGCTGCTTCAGAATCATTAACAATATAGACAACCTGGGATGGCCTATTGGTGGGATAAATAGGGACATCCGCACCACCAGTATTAAGAATGGCAAGATCGATAAAAGCCCATTCAGAGCGATTCTCCGACAGCAGGGCCACCTTATCTCCCGGCTGTAAACCACGAGACAATAGCCCGGCAGCAATATGACGAACTTCTTCAGCCCATTCATTCCAGCTTACATCGACATAGGCCCCACTCCGCTTGACCATCATTGCCCGATCATTGCCGTAGCGATCAACCTGGTCAAAAAACATCTGAACAAGATTCATTTCCTCATCCCTTTTAATAAATGAATGAGCACTCATTTTTTTATTAGCGATAAATCATTTTGATTTGCTTGTCAAGAAAAAAAATCAACAAGGGATAGACAAAAAGATAGGACAGTTAAACAGAAGAAAAATATTCACAGGCTTTTGGTGTTGCTACCCGTCCCCGGGGGGTACGCGCCAGAAAGCCAAGCTGCAGGAGGTAAGGTTCACAAACATCTTCCAGGGTATCTGACTCTTCCTGGAGCACCGCCGCAAGCGTTTCAATTCCAACTGGGCCACCATTAAATTTGCGAATTATCGCCAGCATATACTGACGATCAAGAGGGTCAAACCCATAGGTATCAATTTCCATCTGTTCCAAAGCATGGCGAGATACTTCTGGCGTAATCATCCTCTGCCCATGAATCTGGGCAAAATCCCTGATCCGTTTCAGCAATCGATTAGCCACCCGAGGTGTACCTCTGGAACAACTGGCTATCTCTGCTGCCCCCTGATCATTGATATCAAGTTTTAGGATGCCAGCTGATCTTTTTATAATCTGGCTCAGGTCATCGAGGTTATAAAATTCCAGGCGAAAAGTAATCCCAAATCGACCACGCAATGGCGAACTCAACAAGCCTGATCTGGTGGTTGCCCCAATAAGGGTAAAAGGCGGTAAATCCAAGCGAATGGAACGTGCGGTTGGCCCCTGGCCGATAATAATATCCAGCTTAAAATCTTCCAGGGCCGGATAGAGTATTTCCTCGACAGCACGATTTAAACGGTGAATTTCGTCAATAAACAGGACATCCCGATCCTTCAGATTGGTGAGGATAGCAGCAAGATCTCCAGGACGTTCAATTGCCGGACCCGAGGTCGAGCGAACCTGGACGCCCATTTCCCGAGCGACGATATTTGACAGAGTGGTCTTTCCCAACCCTGGCGGTCCGGAAAAGAGAACGTGATCCAAAGGCTCACAACGTTCACAGGCAGCAGCAATAAAAACATTGAGATTATCTTTGATGCGTGACTGGCCGATATACTCTATCAACCTGCTTGGACGCAGGTAAACTTCTTCTGGCAAATCGCTTGTCAATGGCTGCTGGCCAACCAGTCTATCATCCATTAGACAACCCTTTGAGGATTTTCTTGAGTAAATCTTCCACTCGTCCTTCAGAATTTTCATGAAGAACTTTATCAACTATTCCTAAGCAGTCCGCCGGTTTATATCCAAGAGTTTCCATCGCGGCCAATAATTCGTTTCGCTTTGTAGGGGCAGCATATATGGATGATATTCCCTGTTGACTCCAAGAACCAGATTGACTCTTCTTCAGCTCTTCACCCAGTTCAAGGGCCAGGCGCTGGGATAATTTTTTCCCCAGACCTGGTATTTTTACCAACAAAGCTACATCCTGATTCATCAGCAATTGTTCAAGCTGAGCAATTTCAACTTTGGAAATAATATTAAGCGCCAGTTTGGGGCCCACACCGGAAACGGATAATAAACGTAAAAACATCCGTTGTTCTTCACAGCTATAAAATCCATACAGTATCAGGTGCTCATCCCGAATACGGGTGGTCACCCACAAAGTAGTCTGTTGTTCCAGTTCCGGAAGCTGACGGTATGTCCCCCCAGGAATAAGCAGACGATAACCAACCCCCGAAGCATCAACAATAACCTGATCAGGAGATTTTTGAATCAGCACACCGGATATGCGGGCAATCATGATTTCACCTTTGCTTCCCAACTGAGCAATTGCTGGTGATGATGGTGGCAAATAGCCACAGCCAGAGCATCGGCAGCATGTTCTCCGGTAATCAGCCGCTGATTCAAAATAACTGAAACCATCTGCTGAACCTGTTCTTTCGTGGCTTTTCCATAACCAACCACGGCCTGCTTTACCACTGTCGGTGGGTATTCAGCAATGTCCAGACCACAATTTGCCATTGCAACCATGGCCGCACCACGAGCCTGTCCCAAAACGATCATACTCTTTACATTGGGACCATAGAAAATACCTTCAACTGCAGCCAAGTCCGGGTGATACTCATCCACTATTTCCATAGTAGCAGAATAGAGGCGGGATAGTTTTTGTGAGGTGGTTTTTTTTGGAGAAAGAGAAACCTGTGAGTGATGCACATGCAACAGATCACTGCCATCACTTCTTACCAGGCCGAAACCGGTTGAGGCGCTGCCGGGATCAATTCCTAATATTAACATTTGTCATTCATAGCAGCTAAGCTAAAATACTCAACTTTCTGACTTGCATTGCCAGGGATACATTACAGGATGTTAGGGCTTGGCTCATAGTGGTTTTGGCCGCCGGACGAATCACCTGGATGGTGATTCGCGGCGGACGCCTTGGAAGCCGGCCATGGACGGCCGGCGAGAATGAGCAAGAGCCATGCCGGAACATCCATGAAAATTTCTTTCAGCTGTTTTTAGAACAACTCAGAAAGTTGAGTAAAATACTTCATCCCTGCAACTGTTCCAACAATTCCATATCGATATCAAAGTTAGCGTACACATTCTGGACATCATCAGAATCTTCTAGTTTTTCCATCAACCGCAACATCTGTTCTGCGGCTTTCCCTTCAAGTTTGATGGTATTCTGAGGAATTTTTGTAACCTCCGCAGACACATAAGCCCAACCTTTTTCATCAAAAGCCTGTTTGACCACTTCAAAATTTTCCGGAGTAGTAAGTACTTCAAAAGTACCATCTTCCGTTATTTCTTCCACATCATCGGCGCCGGATTCCAACGCCAAGTCAAAAAGCTCTTCTTCATCAATGCCTTCTTTTTCAAAAACAATCAGGCCTTTAGTATCAAACATCCAGCCGACACAGCCATTTTCTCCGAGATTCCCGTTGCCTTTATTGAAAATATGCCTGATATCGGCCGCTGTGCGATTGCGGTTATCAGTCAGGATATCAACCATTACCGCTACCCCACCCGGCCCATAACCTTCATACACCAATTCCTCATAAGAAACACCTTCAAGCTCACCCGTACCCCGTTTGATAGAACGTTCAATGTTGTCTTTGGGCATATTGACCGCTTTAGCTGCCGCAATCGCCGTACGCAAGCGAGGATTCATATCGACATCGCCACCACCATCGCGGGCAGCTACCGTAATTTCTTTGATCAGCTTGGTAAATATTTTCCCGCGTTTGGCGTCTACTGCCCCTTTACGATGTTTAATAGAACTCCACTTATTATGACCTGACATCTTTCCACCTTGAAAAATCTGAAAATAATTTGAATAATACTAAACTCCAGAAAAAGGCGATTATCTTGAGACCAACCACCACACCGAATATGTAGCGCACAGATCAGCTATCTGTCAAGACTGAAAAAAAGGGCCGGCATAATGCCGACCCTTTTTTTCACCTATAAATGTAACAGATTACATAACTACCAGCAAAGGTGCAATAACCAAAGAAACAATGGACATCAGTTTGATCAATATGTTCATTGCAGGACCAGAGGTATCCTTGAAAGGATCACCAACGGTATCACCAGTAACCGCCGCCTTATGAGCATCGGAACCTTTACCGCCAAAGTTACCAGACTCAATGTATTTTTTGGCGTTATCCCAGGCACCACCGGCATTAGACATAAAGAGAGCCATGAAAACACCGGTCAAGGTTGCACCAGCAAGCATGCCACCCAAAGCCTCCGGACCAAGAAGGAATCCCACTACGATCGGGGTAATAACCGCTGTCAACCCGGGGATTATCATCTCTTTCAAGGAAGCTGCCGTACTGATATCAACACATTTACTATATTCCGGTTTGCCGGTCCCTTCCATGATTCCGGGAATTTCACGAAACTGCCGCCGCACTTCCTCAACCATGGCAAAAGCTGCTTTACCCACGGAAGACATGGTCATGGCACCAACCAGGAAAGGAACAATACCACCAATAAACATCCCGATAACCACCATCGGGTTGGTCAGGTTGATGACTTTCAGTCCAACCGCTGAACTGTAAGCGGCAAAGAGAGCCAAGGCAGTCAGGGCGGCAGAACCAATAGCAAATCCTTTGCCAATCGCCGCGGTGGTATTACCCAAAGCATCCAATCCATCAGTAATTTTCCGGGTTTCTTCACCCAAACCAGCCATTTCAGAGATTCCACCAGCATTATCAGCAATGGGGCCATAGGCATCAACAGACATGGTTACGCCAACCGTTGACAACATACCGACTGCGGCGATCCCGATCCCATAAAGGCCAATCAGTTTATAACTACCAAAGATCGCAGCACATATGAGCAGAACCGGAATAGCACAACTTTCCATCCCCACAGCCAACCCGGTAATAATATTGGTACCTGGACCGGTTAGACTGGCTTCGGCAATTTTCCTGATGGGTGCGGCAGAGGTATAATATTCAGTTACCAAACCAATCAAAATACCGCACAAGCAACCAAACAGTACCGCCCAGAAAGCCCCGATTGGCAATCCTAATAATTTACAAACATAATAAGAACTGACCAACATGGCCGCAGCACCAATGAAGGTACAATAACGCAAGGCATCAGCAGGACTATATTTTTCCAGGATTTTCATGGACACAATTCCCAGGATAGAACTGACAATACCAATCATGACCACCAGCAGCGGAAAGGACATAAACTGGAGGCGCAGGCCGGAGAACAAAGGACCGGAAGCTGTGGCAGCGATGGCAATGGTCGCAATAATCGAACCAACATAAGATTCAAAAATATCAGCACCCATACCGGCTATATCACCAACATTGTCACCAACATTGTCAGCAATGGTTGCCGGATTACGGGGATCATCCTCAGGAATCCCGGCTTCAACTTTACCAACCAGGTCAGCTCCAACATCGGCAGCCTTGGTATAAATTCCACCACCGACCCTGGCAAACAGGGCAATGGAACTGGCACCCATGGCAAAACCATTAATATATTTAGCGGATTCAGGATCACCACCAAACAGGTAAAAAAGAATACCCACACCAATAAGTCCCAGGGCGGCAACACTCATACCCATAACCGCGCCGCCGCTGAAGGCCACGCTGAGGGCTTTTGCCTGCCCTGATTGATTGGCAGCAGCGGAAGTCCTGACATTGGCCTTGGTCGCTGCCATCATACCAAAATAACCTGCCAAAACCGAACAAGTTGCACCACCTAAAAAGGCATAGGCCGTCTGCCGATTAAGAAAGACAAAAAGCAGGGCAAAAACCACCACCACAAAAATAGCCAGGATTCTATACTCACGCTTCAAGAAAGCCATCGCCCCGTCATGAATAGCATCTGCAAGCTCCCGCATTTTCGCCGTCCCTACTGGCTGCTTCACAACATACGCGTAGAGCACACCAGCCACCAGGAGACCTATAATTCCCAGAATTGGTGCATAAATCGTCAAATTCTCCATCCTTCTTCCTCCTTAGCCAAATGAGTTAATTAAAATAAAATATCACTTGAGGCAACCACTATGAGTTACCTTTTTGCCTGTTATTTTTGCTGGTTCTACGACTTCAGACAATGAAAAAAATTCATCGCCTGCTCAGGTCCCTCCTGGATTATCATCTGCACGGCTTTTGATGCTTCACTTAACGTCCGCTGCACAGCATCCTGATCTTCAACCGCAAACGGGGTCAAAACATAGTCAATCACATCTATTGGCCGTTCTTCAAGTCCTATTCCCATGCGAATACGTAAAAACCCTGTTGTTCCCAGCGATTCAATAACTGATTGAACCCCTTTATGGCCGCCGGATCCACCACCGGATTTTATTTTCATTCTCCCCAGCGGAATATCTAAATCATCGTGAACGACAATAACTTGCGATGGTTCTCGCAACTGATAAAACCTCGCCAGGACCGCAACCGCATGACCGCTCAGATTCATATAGGTGAGCGGTTTTGCCAGAACAACCGCATGTGAGCTCACCTCACCTACACCAACCTCCGCCTCCAATAACGAACGGTGACGAAAGATAACTCTCATCCCCTGAGCCAGTTTATCAAGTACCAAAAAACCAAAATTATGCCTGGTATCGCCGTATTCTCTCCCCGGGTTGCCCAAGCCAACAACCAGAAAATCCGCCATCTTCGTGCGAGAACTGACGATGACTATTCTTCAGCCTCTTCAGCAACGGCTTCAGTAGCTTCCAGCTCTTCTTCAACTTCTTCAACAGCCTCGACCTCCGCTTTGGGAGCCTGAACGGTAACAATGGTAAAATTTACCGGAGAAACAAATTCAATCCCGGCAATATCAAGATCATTTACATGAATAGCATCACCAATATCCAAGGCTGAAACATCTATTTTAAGCATTTCAGGAATTTCCCGGGGCAGGCACCTGATTTCCAGCGAACGTCTTACCGGCTGCAACAGGCCGCCCTTGTCAATACCCACCGCTTTACCTTCAAAACTCAAAGGAACTTCAACCTCGATGGGAACTCCGATACGGATACTGTAAAAATCAAGGTGGGAAACACGCTCGGTAACCGGATGATATTGAACATCTTTAACGATAGCCAGTTTTTCTTCATCCTCGTTATTAGCACCAGATGAAAGAGACACCAACATACTCTGCCCATACTTATGGAAAAAACGATTCAAAACGTGCTCATTAACCGCCAACGGAGTGGTTTCTACCTCCGCCCCATATAACACTGCGGGAACCAGACCTTCTGTACGCATTTTTTTAACAGCACTTTTACCCAATGCGACTCTGGGCTGGACTTCTAATTCAGCAATAGCCATGCGACCCTAAACCTCCATAAAATTATAACAGAAACCAACAAAAATCAGTTACCTAAGACTATAAGATTCAGGATCGAACCATCGTGATTAGGAAAATAGGCAACTGACAGAATCCTCTATATATATCCTTTTAATGGCATCAGCAAACAAGCCTGAAACTGACAGAACTTCAATCTTATCACATCGAGCAACATTCTCATGAGCAGGGATACTATCAGTAACAACAACCTTTGACAAGCGCGATTGTGCTATTCGATCGATGGCCGGCCCCGACAGCACCCCGTGAGAAGCAAAACCATACACCTTCAGGGCACCTTCTTCCATCAAAACATTGGCCGCTTTGGTAAGCGTTCCGGCAGTATCGATCATATCATCAATAATAACGGCCACTTTTCCTTTGATATCGCCAATAACATTCATCTCTTCCAAAACATTTGGACCACTGCGCCGTTTATCGATAATCACCAGAGATGCCCCTAATCTCTTTGCGTAGGCCCGAGCCCGTTCAACGCCCCCAGCATCCGGGGAGACAACGGCAATCCCACCCCCAATATTTTCTCTAACGTACTGGACTAAAACCGGCAAAGCATACAAGTGATCAACGGGGATATCAAAAAAACCCTGAATCTGGCCTGCATGAAGGTCCATGGCTATCACCCGGTCAGTGCCGGCTACGGTAAGCAGATCAGCCACCAACTTTGCGCTGATAGGTGCCCGGGGGGCAACTTTACGATCCTGGCGGGCATAACCATAATAAGGAATTACGGCATTAATCTCCGATGCTGAAGCACGTTTCAAGGCATCTATGATGATCAGCAATTCCATCAGATTTGTGTTAACCGGATCACAGGTAGACTGGATCACAAAAGCACGCATCCCCCTCATGCTCTCATGGATTTCCACCATGATTTCGCCATCACTGAATCGCTTAACCACACTTTTGCTCAAGGGTACTCCCAAGTGACGGCAAATGCAGTCAGCCAATTCAGGATTGGAATTACCCGTAAGTATTTTCAGCCTCTCCATAAAAACCTTTTAACGCTCCAAGAAGCACAAAACCAAAGAAAACTATATTTCCTGACTGGAAAAAGCGCGTACCTTCAATTCATCTGGCTGGGGTGGGAGGATTCGAACCTCCGAATGCAGGCTCCAAAGGCCTGTGTCTTACCGCTTGACGACACCCCAACAATTATTACAAAACTAATAAATGTAATCTCACGGCGCCGACCTGATAGTAACACACCCGAAAACCGGCTGCCTGCCACCCAAGAAAAAACTGGCATTGCATGCACCAGCCCGATAATTGGACCCTCCCCATAAAAAGATCACTCCCGGGGGAAAACCATAATATGCGACATTTTTAAAGGAGATTATGAACCAGAAAAACCAGACAACCGGAACCTCCCCACCTGGCACAACCCCTTGCATAAGCCTGCATAGCCGGTTCATAGGCAGAAAAGACAGCGTACACCGCCGAACCACTGCCGCTCATTAAGGCTCCACGGACCTCCCGGCAACCCATAAACCACTGTTTAATCTCGTCCAGCAGTTGAAACTCAGCAAAAATAACCTCTTCAAAATCATTAAAAAGACTATATTTTTCATTTCCACAAACCGACCGAAAAAATTGCCTTATGTTAATATTATATTTATTGTTTGTCAACTTATAATTTAACTTTTTATAGGCCCAGGAAGTATTAACCGCAAAGGGCGGTTTAATCAAAACATACCACCGGCGATGAGGATGAGACAGGGGGGATAGCTGCTCACCTATCCCTTCAACCAGGCAAAGTTCAGACCGCAAAAAAAAAGGAACATCAGCACCCAGGTCAATGGCCAGTGCCTGTAACTCACTTATACTTAATTCCAGCGATAGAATAGCATTCAAAAGTAACAGGATCGCCGCCGCGTCACTGCTGCCGCCACCCAACCCGGCACCCACCGGAATTTGTTTATCAAGAAAAAATGAAAACTCAGCAGTCGTATCAATCCCTCTAATTGCAGCGATCGCCAGCATTTTTTGCGCCGCTTTAACCACCAGGTTATTTCCGGTTTTCAACCCGGGGATATCAGGACACTGCAAAGTAACAACCGATGATTGTGCCGATGAAACCTTCAAGCTCAGGAAATCAAACAAACTGACTGGTTCCATCACCATTTCCAGCAAATGATAACCATCCTCCCGGCGGCCAACCACTTTCAAACCCAGGTTCACTTTGGCCGGACAGGGAATTTTGAAAGTCCCGAATAAATCACGAACGTGTTTAGCCGTCATCAATCAATACTTCTCTTTATCGAAACAGTTTTCTTCTGTTTTCCACCCACTTTCGGAACCCTGAGGGTAAGGATGCCATGAGTTAAAGTAGCCTGCACATGATCAGTATCCACCTTGCCTGGGAATTGAAACTGTCGATCAAATATGCCTGAAGGCCTTTCCAGTCTGAATATTTTTTCCTGCTCAACATTACCGAGAAAAAACCTCTTCCCTTTTAAACGAATAGCATCCGGCAGCAGAAGGACTTCCAGGTCCTCCTGTTTTACCCCTGGCACTTCAACCTCAAGAACATAGTCAAGACCATTGTCGTACATATCTACCGGTGGAAACCACTGCCCTTGTTTGCTCTCCCCTTCACTGTCTATTCGTTCCAGTGAAGTCCGAAACAGTTTATCCATTTGTTCTTTCATGGAGTATAAATCTTCAAAAGTCTCACCAAATCGTTTACTCATTTTAATTTTTTACCTTTCCCTGGGCAAAATCAAGCATAAAGCCAGCAAGAAACCTGGTGTCCAGCTTCCGGCTCAACACTCGCAGGACACTGGCAATGACATATATCAATGGCTTGCCGGCAACGATTAGCAAACCGACAGCCGGGCGGAACATGGAGCATATCAGGAACCATTCCCGGTATAGCATCCAGCCTGGAAACATCCTGATCAAGCCGGGGAATAGAATGCAATAAACCCTGGGTATAAGGATGCAATGGCTGTTGGAAGATAGCATTCACCGTTGCCGACTCCACCACCATTCCCGCATACATAATCACCACCTGTTCAGCAACTTCAGCCACCACCCCCAGATCATGGGTTATCATAATCATTGACATCCCCAGATCTTCGCGAAGCTCTTGCATCAGATCCAGAACCTGGGCCTGGATCGTAACATCCAACGCCGTGGTCGGTTCGTCGGCAATAAGAAGTTTTGGCTTGCAGATCAGCGCCATGGCAATCACAACCCGCTGCCGCAAACCACCGCTGAGCTGATGCGGATAATCATGAATCCTTTTTTCCGGTTCAGGGATTCCCACCCGGTCCAACATCGCCACCGTCATTTCCCTGGCCTGACGACGCGATATCTTCATATGTGTCAATACTGCTTCAGCAACCTGGTTCCCAATGGTGAAAACCGGGTTCAAGGAAGTCATGGGCTCTTGAAATACCATACCCATTTCCTTACCCCTTATTTTCCGGTACTCCTCTGCAGTCAGCTGCTGCAAGTCACGTCCATCGAAATTCAGTGTTGCAGCCACAACATTCCCAGGCGGTGAGCTGATAAGTCCCATCAATGATAAGGCCGTAACACTTTTACCGCACCCGGATTCTCCAACAATACCCAGGTTAGCACCCCTGACAACGGTAAAACCGACACCATCTACTGCGGTTACTAAACCCTGCATGGTTTGGAAACTCACTTTAAGGTCATCCACTTTTAAGAGGATATTACGCATTCACCATTACCATTAGGAAGGATAAAGAAATTGCTAAGTGGCTAAAGCTGCAAACATGTCTCCTGATTCAACAACACCAGCCTTCAGTACGGATAAAAATATCACCCCCCGACCAGATGCTGAAGGCAATAATTCAAGCACTGACTCTCCCAGCAGAAAAACTCCTGCTGCCGGCCGGCAGGGCATTTCCCCGGCTTCAAAATGAGCCAAAGATCCCGGCAAACGCTCCATGACAAGGCGAGCTTGCCCTTTTGCATCATTCCGGCATTCCAAAGAATAAGCATTGTCCTCCTTCGTTAATTGCATTTCCATCCCCAGCCGCAATTCAATTGGAATGGAAGTAACTACCGCAACAGCAAAATCAGGATTCAGGTAATGGCCGCTCCGACCTCCATATTTTTCCAGCAGGGTGATGGAATCTATAGACATCCGTTTATCAACAGCTTTACACATATCATAAACGGTCAATGCCGCAACCGATACCGCCGTCAAAGCTTCCATTTCAACGCCGGTTTTTCCTGTAACCCTCGCCTCGGCAACGATAATAATTTTCTTTCCATCCACCAATGGCAGCAGTTCGACCCCCACATGGCTCACAGGAAGTGGATGACAAAGAGGGATCAATGTAGCCGTCTGTTTAGCGGCCATAATCCCGGCAATTCTGGCGGCAGCCAGCACATCGCCTTTAACAAAGGTACCGGAAGTTACCTTCTCTATGGTATCTTTCGCCATATGTACCTGCCCCCACGCCCGGGCAAGCCGACTGGTTTCATCTTTAGCTCCAACATCAACCATTTGCACATAACCACGTCCATCCAAATGGCTTAAAGACTTATCCATCACATTTCCTCCGTCATCCCCCGATTGAGGACATCACCCGCACACACTTCTTTACGGCATTACAGCTCATACCATGGGATTTTGGTTTTTCAGCCAGAGCCTCAAAAAATAACGCACGAATGGCATCCGCATCGGCACCATGACGCAAACGATTCTTTAGATCAAACTCGATATCAGCCAACAGGCAGGGACGCAAACGACCATCTGCGGTTATTCTTACCCGGTTGCAACGGTCACAGAAATGATTGGACAACGCACCGATAAAACCAATCCGACCCTGGCCACCTGCCAGAAAAAAAACTTTGGCTGGTCCAGCAAAATCATCCGTAGGAACCGGAGATAACGGCCCATAAACTTCTTCTATCTGCCGGCGAATCTCATGCACCGGAATAAACTGATCAGCCTGCCAGCCAGTATCCGAACCAATAGGCATATACTCAATAAACCTGACATGCACCGGGAGCCTTTTCGCCAGAGCGGCAAAGTCAATAATTTCATCATCATTAAAACCACGCATGGCAACCACATTAATTTTCACCGGAGAAAATCCCAGTGACATTGCGGTTTCAATACCGGACATTACCTGAGGAAAATAATTCCTGCGGGTAATATAGGAAAACTTATCCGGCTTCAAGGTATCCAGACTGATATTTATCCGGGAAAGGCCGGCATCACGGAGCAATCTTCCTTTCTCTGATAACAACACCCCGTTGGTAGTCAGGCTGATATCGCGAATCCCATCAATCTCATTAATCCAACCAATCAACTGATCCAAATTCTTTCGAACCAATGGTTCACCGCCAGTTAGTCTCACTTTATCAATACCAATCGGCACTAAGGCTCTGATAACCGTCAGGATTTCCTCATAACGCAGAACATCCGGATGATTCAAAAAGGGAAACTGCTCTTCGGGGGTACAGTAACGACACCGAAGATTGCACCGATCAGTTACAGAAATGCGTAAGTAGCTGACTTTTCTGCCAATACTGTCATTAAGAACATTCATAGACAACCAGAAGAACACCAAATACTGTTGATAGTTTCAAATGTTAACTCAACTTTCTGACTTGCATTGCCAGGGATATTACAGGATGTTCGGGCTTGGGTCATAGCCGTTTCTGCCGACAGGCAGGACTGTTTTTAGAACAACTCAGAAAGTTGAATTTCAATCGTTAAGGCTCATGTAACATCGATATCACCTATGGTCAACAGCTTTCCGAAGTAGAGTTGTCGACCAGGAAACCATGGATAAAAAAACCATACATAAAGTTTGACCATACGTTGTATCCGGAAAATATCTCAGAAAAAATACTTGACTTTAAGGTCATCATAATGATAGGTTCCAAAAAATTGTGAAAAAATTTCTGTTTTTTTAAACAGGCGGTTGCAAATGAAAAATATCTTTAAAATATTGTGGCGCTATTATTATTTTAGCAATCCCCATCCATACCTGAAGGTATAGAAATACCAGCGGGTAGTGGATGGGGAGCACCCATTCACTGCCTTGATAGTTCAATCATGAAGGCCGTGAACATTCTGTTCCCGGCCTTTTTTATTTTTGTACAACCCAAAAGATTCAGACACGCAAGGAGAATACCATGATTCTGGTACTAAAAGCCCAAGCCACGGAAGAAGACATCAACGCCATTGCCCAAAAGATTGAAGATCTGGGATTCAAACCACATATCAGTCGAGGGGAATATAAAACAATTATCGGCGTCATCGGTAAAAACGGGGTTTCCTTACCCGGCAGTGCCTCCAGTGAACTGGCAAATCATCCCCAGGTCGATATGGTCATTCCAATCATGGAGCCTTACAAACTGGCCAGCCGGGAAGTCGCAGTTGATAATACGATTATTCAACTGGGGGATCTCAAGATTGGTGAAGGATATTTCACCGTCATGGCAGGACCTTGCGCGGTTGAATCCCGTGAGCAGCTGTTGGAAACAGCAAAAGGAATTAAACAACATGGGGCCAGTATTTTACGGGGTGGAGCCTTTAAACCGCGAACATCACCTTATGATTTCAGTGGCCTCGGGGTTGAAGGACTGCAGCTTTTACGGGAAGCCAGCCAAGTTACGGGGCTGCCCATAGTGACAGAATTACTTCGTGAACGTGACATAGACCAGATTGAAAAATATGCCGATATCATTCAAATTGGGGCCCGCAATATTCAGAATTTTTCCCTCCTGCGCCTGGTGGGTAAAAGCAGCAAACCAATCCTGTTAAAACGCGGAATGTCCACTACCATCAAAGAGCTACTGATGTCGGCGGAATATATCCTTGCCGGGGGAAATTCCCAGGTCATTCTCTGTGAACGAGGAATCAGAACGTTTGAAACTGCAACCAGAAGCACCCTTGACATCAGTGCCGTTCCGGTGCTTAAAGAAAAGACTCATCTACCGGTAATTGTTGACCCTTCCCATGCTGCCGGCAAACGATCGCTGATACCTTCTTTGGCCCGGGCAGCCCTGGCAGCCGGGGCTGATGGCATTCTGATTGAAGTGCACTATCAACCAAAAACAGCCCTCTGTGACGCTATCCAACAGCTGGATATTCAAGATTTCGGCAAGCTTATGGAAGATCTTCGCAGCCTCGCCGCCGCCATGGGTAAAACCATAAATTAGCCTGACTAATAGTGTTCAGCTGGAGAATGGAAGGCATGTGAGGCGTACTTACAATATCTGGCAGCAATGAAGGCTGCGGCGTAACGAAGAAAATGGTTTTTTTTACGAAGGCATTCAAAACGTTAACGAACCAATAACACCGGACAGGGAGCATTATGAACCACATAGTTGGCCACTGAGCCAAATATAACATTAGCTATTTCGCTGCTATTGTTAGGGGAAATACAGATCATATCAAACGCTTCCCGCTGCGCCACTGAACAGATTATTTTCCCCGGATCACCGCCTTCTTCCAACAGTGAGTCCGTATATATGCCCGCCTCCTTGTATTCCTTTTCATGACGTTCAAGGGTCTGTTTTCCCAACTTTAAGGCATTCTCCTTGATCATCTCCTGCTGAAAATCCGGAATACAGTGGTATTCCAGTCTGGACAATTGTATCACCGTCAGCAAGGTTACGGTTGGCTTCAACTCATCCTTCATCTTGAGCAGGTATTGTTGGGTCCGAAAAGATGCCAGGGTTTCATCTACTGGCACTAATATCCTGAGGGCCATAGTCACATTCTCCTGTTTTACCAATAAATTTCAGCTTTTAGTGGATGTTATAAAATAATGATGGCAAAAACAGCACCAGATCAGGCCAGTAAGTAAGCAACAACAAGATAGCAATCTGAATAGCCAAAAAAGGCATCACCGCCCTGGTCACATAAATAATGTCACGGTTTACCAGGGCGCCGGTTATATAGAGACTGACCCCCAGTGGCGGCGTGCAATAGCCAATCCCCAGGTTAACAGTCATAAGTAAACCAAAATGCAGGGAACTGATACCAAATTCCGGCAATATCGGCAGCAGAATCGGCGCCAGAATCAAAGTAGCGGAAATGATATCCATAAACATCCCAACAATCAGCAGCATGATATTTACCACCAACAGGAATATCCATGCACTGTGAATATTGCTCACTACTGCATCAGCAATCAGCGCCGGAATCTGTTCAAGGGTTAGATAACGACCAAAAGCCGAAGCTCCGGCAACAATAATCAACAAGGTGGCTGAAGTTACGGCTGAAGAAACAACAACCTTCTTCACACCAACAAACTTCATATCCTTATGGATGAACAGCTCAACAATGAAAGAATAAACACAGGCCACCACTGCCGCCTCATTGGCGGTAAAAACCCCGAAAAAAATCCCCCCGAAAATCAATACCGGCAACATCAAGGCCCAGAATCCTTCTCTTAAGACCGCGATCAGTTCCTTGAAGGTCGGTGGAGGCATGCGTTTAAAATGACGATTCTTACAGTAAAAATACGAGTAGAGCGAGAAACTGGCAATGATCAGGAAGCCGGGGATAAAACCGGTCATAAAAAGGGCAGCCAATGAATCATTGCTGACCATTGAATAAAGAATCATGGAAATACTGGGTGGGATAATAACCCCTAAGATAGGCGATGAGGTCATTATCCCGACACTGAACTGCTCATCATACTGGTTTTCCATCAGGGCTGGAATCATAAACCCCCCGATGGCCACCACGGTGGCCACCGTCGAACCGGAGATAGCACCAAACATGCCACAGACCAGCACCCCGGCCATCGCCAAACCACCAGGGAAAAAACCCACCACCGCATTAGCTACTTTTATCAATTTATCGACTATGGACCCGGCAGTCATGATATTGCCACAGAGGATAAAAAACAGCACTACCACCAGGGCAAAATTATCCATGCTGCGAAACAAGGTTTGCGCCATCATCATAACCGGCATGCCGGAAAAGAAATAAAAACCGACAATACTGGTAAAGAATAACGACATGAATACCGGAATTGTCGCAGCCAGACAACCAATCAGGCATAATACAATAATAATATAACTGGTTTCCATAAACTCTTAATTGTCCTCTATCTTAAAATGAACTTGTAACAAAATAATCAATACTGAATACACGTTACCCACAGCATCAACCTTCTTAACTAGTATGATAATCTTCCCACATAACTTGCAATGTTCTAATAAACATCATTATTCCCATCAATGGCAAAATAGCGTAGAGAAAAACCAGAGGAATATGCAGAATAATAGTTTTTTGATGGGTGGCAACCTGCAATGCGGCCATTCCCCAACCAAGTTTGGTTATCATAACACTGTAAAACAGAACGCAAAAGTGGCTGAAATAATCCAATGGTTTTTTTAATCGGGGGAAAATTTGCGGCACGGCATCAATCCGGATCATTGCCCTGGATTTGATAGCGGCACTGCAACCGATAAAGGTCGTATAAATAATAATTTCCCGAATCAGCTCTTCCGACCAGGCCAGGGAATAATGAATAGTATAGCGCAATACCACATTGACAAAGAGCGCAACCAGCCCGACCATAACCGTAATAAACAAGGTCCACTCTTCAAAGAAGCTGAGAACCTTATCAAGCCCCCAAAATATCTTACTTATCATCGCTACCATCCTCAGTTAAGGCACAAAAAAAAGGACCGGGATAGAAATATCCCGGTCCTTTGCTGCTGAAATCAATAATCCAGGATTCTCTTATACCCCACAAAATCCTGAACTTTTTTCAAATAGTCAACCCCAATCTGGTTGGCCCACTCTTTATGAACTTTATCGCCTTTCACCCGCAGCGTCTCCATTTCTTCGGGAGAAAGTTTAAAAAAAGTCACGCCATTTGCCTTCGCCTTGGCAATCTGCGTTTCTTCCTGTTTCCGGGTCAAAACCCGGGTTTTGGCACATTCTTCATGAATAACATCGGTAAGAACTTTTTGCAGGTCTGCAGGCAGGGAATCAAACCATTTCTTATTGAGCAAATGGATAAACAGGCCCTGGGCATAGTTAATCTGGGTAAAATTTTTGCAAATTTCAAATTTCTTGGTGATATTACAGACAATCGGAGTATGGTCCAGACCAGTAATAACTCCCTGTTTCAATGAAATGGGAACATCAGGCCATGGCATTACCACCGGATGCAGGCCCCAAGCAGAATACAAGGATTTATTGACCGCCGCCTCGGCAATGCGGAATTTAACTTTCTTGGCGCCGGCAATGGTTTTGATTGGAATTGTACTGGCCCAGCCATAGTTACCATAACCGGTGATATCCAAGCCCATGACACCCTGGTGCAGCATCCCATCCATATAGTGTGAGAACAGAGCTTTGTTAGCGACAAACTTATTAAGTTTATCAAAAGAATTGATCAGGAAAGGAAGGTTGATCATTCCCATCCGCGGGGCCAGATTGGTAACCGCCACTGAGGAGCACATCATCCCCTGAATCGTACCGGTCTGCAGCATATTCAAAACTTCAACTTCACCACCCAACTGACATAAAGGATAATATTTGAGCGCAATCTGGCCGTTGCTTCGTTTCCACAGGGAATCACGAATACTGTAGCCAACTCTAGAGCCCTCAATAACCGGATGAGTGACATTGGATACTTTCATGACATACTTAGCTTTAGACATATCATATGTGGCTTTCCACTTGGCCAGCGGGTTCCCTTTAGACCATGCCTGAGGGGCCATGATCAGCATTGCCAAAACCACCAGGGTTACAACCTTACACCATCTACGCATAATATTCCTCCTTCACCATTTGGGTTATTAAAACAAAACTTTTGAATTTATCATGGTCTAATACCTAAATCAAGAAAAAATCGTTCTATTTGAAAACATGTTCAAGCTGTCTCGAAAAATTAGAATTTTTGTTTGAGTACAAGACAGGTAAAAATTATAACCGCAGGAATATATGTCATATTTTGAGGATTATAATTTGAGCCTAACGCAGTAATCGAGCAAAAAGGCCATTTTTCAAGATAGTCTTCAAGGGAATCAATTGCAACTCCTTATATATACTGGGATAATCACAACACAATTTCATTGCATTTTGACCAGAAATGGTCATATGATACCAACCACTATATGATACATGCTATTGTATAGTCAGACTTTCTCAAGGAACGTTCAATTATGCGGATAAAATCATTTTTTTATGGCAACACCCCTTCATTTATCGGCAAAGCTATGTTCATACTTTGTCTGGCATTGCTGGCCCTACCGTGCAAATTAAATGCCAGCGAAAATAATCAAGTTACATTTTCCGCTGACAACCCTCCCTACCTGGAAAATTTTGTTCTTGAAAAAAGTAATCAATGGGTAACCCTTTCTCTCACAGTCAGCAGCCCCTTTGATAAGAAGATTAAATCCCTGATTTTAAATGGTGTCCCACAAAGGATCACCCTGACAATCGATACCAATGAGAAGAAAAATTACCTTTTCCTGGTAAATATTGATCGAAAAATATTCAGTAACAACATTATTCAAAGCATTCTTTATGACAATCTTAAAAAGCTGTTTGTAGTCAATTTTGACGGCAAGCAACCACCCATCAAAACCCGTTCATACAAAAAAGCCCTCCTGGCTGTATCAACCTTTAATAATATACATCTATTACCGCTCAAAAAATCTTTGATCCACCACGATTATCAATCCAGGGTAAAAGCAGAAATCATTAAAAAACGCATGCCTTTCCACCTCGAATATATTTTCTTTTTCCTTGCCAGCCGGGATCGAAAAACCCAGACCTATATCCTTGAAATCCCCCAGCAGTTTCTACCTCATGAAAATGAACACGCCGGTTATTAAATGAACCTGGCCCCACATATACCATTGTCGGCTGAGTCGCATCGGCGCAAAAGGGAAAAGGTACTGATCATCTGCCTGATCCTGATTCTGGCTGTCCTGTTTTATATTGAGAAAAATTTTCCCGCCCTGCCATCTGACCTACCGCTGTCAAATAACATCATCGTTTTTGCCCTGATTAATATCAATATCATTCTGCTATTACTTCTGGTATTCCTCATTGTCCGAAATACCTTGAAATTATTGCTGGAACGCAAACGTAAAATTGTTGGTTTTCGCCTGCGTTCCAAGCTCTCCCTGGCTTTCGTCTCGTTATCACTGATTCCTACCCTGCTTCTTTTTGTTTCTGCCACCGGTTTCATCCGCTACAGCATAGACAACTGGTTTTCGGTTCAATTTGAATCTGCCCTCGATGCATCACTTGAAATCGCCCAGGATTACTACAAAATCCTTAGTGAGCAAAATAAGATAACCGCCGGAAGCATTGCCGATGAGATAACCAGAAAGGGGCTGCTAATCGGCGAAAGCACGAAGCCGATGTTTGACTATATAGAGCAAAAACGAAGGGAAAACAATTTTACGGCCATTGCCATTTATGCAAAAAAAGGCTACACCCCCCTGACAACAAGTCATAACCGGAGTTTCAACCCTGACAAGCTCAACCGGATTACGAGCCCCAATGACTCTTTATTCCATCCACAATCAAGGGTTATTCCCCTGGATGATGGCAGCAGCCTGATTCAGGGAAGCGCGCCAATTTTTTCCGTCTGGAAAGGAGATAAAGCAGTAGCCGTCGTCGTCATTTCCCGGATTATTTCATCCCGGATGAACAATAACCTGGACGCGGTATCACAAAAATTCAGTGACTATAAACAAACCAAAAGCATGAAACAGTACATCAAGTACAGTTACGTGTTTTCCTTTGTCCTGATTACTGTATTAATCATTTTCATCTCCCTCTGGTTTGGTTTTTATCTGGCCAAAAACATTACGGAACCTTTACAGGAACTGGCTCTGGCAACCAGGAAAATTGCCGGCGGTGAGCTGGACTTTACCATTGACATGGCAGCCAGCGATGAAATCGGCATCCTGGTCCAGTCATTTAATGAAATGACAGAACGATTAAAGGCCAGCAAGCAGGAAAGGGAACTGACGAACAATGAACTGGTAAAAATGAATGACAAGTTGGAACAACGGCGGAAATATATTGAAATTATTTTGAAAAATGTCAACGCGGGTATCATCACCCTGGACCGAAACGGCAAAATCATTACCATCAACGAAACTGCTGCTATCCTTTTCGACCTCCAGGGCAAAGACTGCTACAACAAAAATTACCGCGAAATTTTCACCAGTGAAATTATCCAGAAAATTCGTTTCTTCCTCAGAAACCAGGAACGTATCGACCAGAGCCTGGAAAGCAGAGAAATAGAGCTCAGCCTGCCGGAGCGCAATGTTCATCTGGCGATCAACTTCACTCGTCTTGACGATGATCAAAACAACTATATCGGTATGCTGGTAATTATTAATGATTTAACCGAAATAATCAATGCCCAGAAAGCCGTAGCCTGGAGGGAAGTTGCCAGACGCATTGCCCATGAAATCAAAAATCCACTCACCCCCATTGCCTTGTCCGCCGAGCGTATCCAGCGCAAATATTCCTCTCTGGTAGAAGAGGGAGATGAGGTATTGCACAATTGCACTTCCACCATTGTCAAACAGGTAGGAGCTTTAAAGCAACTGGTAAATGAATTTTCCAACTTCGCCCGCATGCCCCAGGCAAAACCGTCCATGGGAGATATGCATGAGGTTATCAGCGAAACCCTGGTTTTGTATCAGAATGCTCAGCAGAACTGTGGATTTATCTTTCAACCGGATGAGCAGCTTACCATGTTTTTATTTGACCCGGAACAGATGAAGCGGGTGATAACCAACCTGATTGACAATTCCCTGGCAGCCGTTAAATCCACCGGCAATGGGACTATCACCATCACAACCAAGCTTGACAAAAGTCTCCAGATCGTTATTATTAAGATCTGTGATACAGGCTTGGGGATCAGTCAGAAAGATAAGGCAAAGCTTTTCGAACCCTATTTTTCCACCAAGCAATCAGGAACGGGTCTGGGCCTGGCAATCGTCAAAACTATCATCCATGATCACCGGGGTTTTATTCGAGTTAAGAACAACTCTCCCCGGGGAACCTGCTTCATCATTGAATTGCCATTTAACACTGAGGCAACATGAAAACCACTATCATGATTGTTGATGACGACCTGGATGTCCGGCAGTCCATCATGGATGTCTTTGGTGATGAAGGTTATGAGGTATTCGGCGCCGGCGGCGGCCAGGAAGCGTTAAAAATAGTAAACCAGGAAAATATTGATCTGATTTTTCTGGATATCTGGATGCCAGATCTGGATGGGATGCAGGTTTTACAGCAATTGAAGGCGGTTCATCCGGAGATCCCGGTGGTCATGATTTCCGGCCATGGCACCATCGAAACCGCCGTCCAGTCCACCAAGCTGGGAGCATTTGATTTTATTGAAAAACCGGTCTCCCTGGAAAAGCTGGTCATTACTGCAAAAAACGCCCTGACTATATATCACCTGCAGCAGGAAAATCTGCGGTTGAAGGAGCGTTTTCAGCATAAACCACAGCTCATCGGCCAGAGTCCGGTAATGCAGGAATTGCAGCAACAGATAGCTGTGGTGGGACCAACCAATGGCTGGGTGCTGATAACTGGTGAAAATGGCACCGGCAAAGAATTGGTAGCCCGGGCTATTCACCGTCTCAGCCACCGGGCGGATAAACCATTTGTAGATGTTAACTGCGCCGCCATCCCAGAAAACCTGATTGAATCCGAATTACTGGGCTATGAAAAGGGGGCGTTTACCGGTGCCACCAACCGCAAAAAAGGAAAATTTGAGCAGGCCCATGAGGGAACCATCTTTCTGGATGAAATTGGCGACATGAGCCTCAATACCCAGGCAAAGATCCTGCGGGTGCTGCAGGAACAATCCCTCAACCGACTTGGCAGCACAAAAACCATCACTATTGATGTCCGAGTCATCGCCGCAACCAACAAAAATCTGGAAACAGAAATCGCCCGGGGAAATTTCAGAGAAGATCTTTACTACCGCTTGAATGTCATTCCCATGCACGTACCACCACTACGGGAACGGCAGAATGACATACCATTACTGGCCAAACAGTTCATGTCTCATTATGCCCGGGGAAAGGGTGAACCGAACAAACAACTGGCCCCGGAAATTATGCCTATTCTACAGCAATATAACTGGCCGGGAAATGTCCGGGAACTGAAAAACCTGATGGAACGTCTGGCAATCATGTCACCAGCAAGCATGATATCCTCCCATGATCTTCCTCACTATGTGAGGGGCAAGGAAAGTAAAACTGCCATTGCCTCCGCAGGGGATGATTATCCCAACAGCCAGTTCTATACCGACCACCTGAGTGAGGCGGTCAGCAAGTTTGAAAAATACTATTTAGCAAAAAAGCTTAAAGAATTTGATGGAAACATCTCCCGTACGGCCATCCAGATCGGGATTACCCGTCGAAATCTCCATCGCAAGATCAAGGCATTATCCATCAATTCCCATCAGAAGGACTGACAATAACCAGGAATCAACCATCACAATGGTTTCATGCCATGAAACGGGAAACAGGGATTGTCACCAAGATTGAAGACGGCATTGCTTTTGTCCGGAAAGCTCAAAGCCAGAAATGTGAAAACTGCTCCGGAAAGGGATCATGCATGGTCCTGGAGCATGGCAATGAGCTGGTTATCAAGGTCAGCAATACCCTTGATGCCCATCCCGGAGATCAGATCAGCCTGAAAATCAGCCGGCAGTCTTCAGGATTAAAGCAACTGTCACTTTTTTTTATTGCCATTTTCGCTCTCATAGTCGGTGGTACAATTGGAAGATTCTGCACCCGATTTAGTGCCAGCGCCAGCAGCCAATTCCTGCCGGCAATCTTTGGACTCGGGTCACTGATCATTTCAATACTGTTGTGGCGGAGCTACTATAAACAACAGGAGAAACGACAACCGCAGCCGATAATGGAGAAAATTATCCACAGCGAATCACAGGATAAACATGGGAACCAAATTAATTTGCAGTAATAAAAAAGCCCGGCGTAACTATGATATTCTTGAAACTTTTGAAGCCGGCATAGCCTTGGTGGGCTCTGAAGTTAAGTCCCTGCGAGCCGGTAAATCCAGCATGAATGAAAGTTACGCCAGGATTGCAGACGGAGAAATCTGGCTGGTACATTTTCATATCAGCCCCTATACCCACGCCAATGTTTTCAACCACGATCCGATCCGGCCCCGTAAATTACTGCTCCACAAGCAGGAAATTCGCCGGCTAATTGGTAAAATTACCGAGAAGGGGTTGACGCTGGTACCCCTGCGTGCTTATTTTAAGAATGGCAGGGCTAAAGTTGAGCTGGCCCTGGGGAAAGGTAAAAAGATCTATGACAAACGTGAAGACTTGAAGAGGAAAGCGGTAAAAAGGGATATGGAAAGGGAATTCAAAGACCACTGAATACCCGGACGCCAGTCCTTTCTTGAAAATCTTAGTTATCTGTGTTATAGTTATTACATTGAATTGAAACTTTGAAACTTAAATTTTAGCTATGGGGGTGATTCGGGTTCGACGGGAATGCTAAGCCTGAGGTTGCATGTGGAGGTCCCTGCTATCCTCCTTAAACCGGCAGGAACTAAAATAAAAGCAAACAATGAATACGCTCTGGCCGCTTAGCGTGGCCAGCGCCCGGTCGTCCGACTCCTGCTAGGTCGGTTCCCGGGTGTCATCTTTAGCAGGATAGTTTATCGGCAGGTTTCCGGTCGGTAGGCGAAACTTCAGGGAGGCTCGTTGCTGTCGTATCCTGACCAGAGGAGACGGCGACAGTTAAATCCAATATCTGGCTAAACATGTAGATGCTTCAGCGTGAAGGTTTTCGGACGCGGGTTCGATTCCCGCCACCTCCACCAAATATAAATCCGGCATAACCTGCCGGATTTGTTGTTTTATCAATAGTTTAGAACGCATGCCCAGCTTGTACCCACATCCTCTGCGGATTAATTTTTGCCCCTAAACCTCTCTAAACCACGCTAAAACCCCCTATCAATCACTCATTTTACATGCATTTCACCTGCATTGGGAACCGTTGGTTCAGTCAGATTAATGATAAGAATCAGAAATCCATTTGCCAAATCCAGTTGATTTTTATCAAATTGACATACATTTAAAATAGTATTAGAGTTGTCGAAGATTGGACTGGAAGAAGGGTTTAGATCAAATCTCTGCCTGACAAAAATATATCCTTTAAAAATATAGCTTGAGATGAAAAGTGAGGTCGTGATGGAAACCGTTACAAAACTCAATAACTCAGAAATCAGAAAAGAAGTGCAACGTGACGGGATAATAGTAAGAATTGATGTTTACAGTAATGGTGAAGAAGGATGGCTAGTAGAAATCGTTGATGAATATTGGAACTCTACCTGCTGGAATGAACCTTTCAAAAGCGCTCAGGAAGCATTAGAGGCTGGGATAAAAGCGATTGATACTGAAGGTATTCAAACCTTTGTAGGCCCACCAGATGAAGCAAATGATAACGATATGGATAAACAAGATAAAAGAATACATGAAATTTTAGGTTCAGCATGTGACCGTAACAGGGAAAGCACCTGTAAATATCTTAAGCATCTGAGAAAAAACATCAAAGAACCTTGTAATCTTACTGGCATAGAAGATTTTCCTTGGGAAGAACCATATGCAATGGGGAATTGGGACAAAAAGGAATATGAAAAACTCAAAAAAGAAAAACCATCATATACAGATAAATATTTACTGATGGAGCTTCTAGAACCAGAATCTGAGGATGATGACATTCTTGCAAAAGTAAAAAGGATAAGTGACCAAAAAGTTTTCGAAATTGGTCTTTCATGGCTGGAATGTGTTGATTCTAAAAGTAAGTACTGCCAACTATTCGATGATTATGCTGTATGGCAAACAAATTATTGAGAACCGATGCCAAACAAAGCATGGCATACCAAGACAATTTTATTAACAGGACGGGGAAGAATAATTGTCTCTGAATGCTTGATATTCGGTGACATGGAAAGGCTATTTGATTGGTAGCAAAAGGAAAATCCAGCAACCCAACTTGGTCGGACGTAAAGTCGGCGATGATCGAACTAGATCAAAAACAGCTTCTAAAACTAGTTGCAGATATATATCGCTTCTCGAAGGAAAACAAGGTCTTTTTGCATGCCCGGTTTGGGATTGGCGATGACCCCTTGGCTCCATACAAGAAAACGATTGAAGACTGCATGTACCCTGACATATATAAGAACACACCAATTCATATATCGAAAGCCAAAAAAGCAATCAGTAACTATTCTAAGGCCGTTGTAGACCCAGTTGGCGTGACTGAGCTCACGGTCTTCTTTGTGGAGTGTGGAAATAATTTTACGGTAAGCTATGGCGACATGGACGAAGGTTTCTATGACGCCATCAATCGAATGTATCGACGGGCTATCGAGAAAGTTCTAAGCCTGCCAAAAGAAAAACAATATGAGTTTCAGGATCGGCTCAAAGATATCATGACATCTTCTTCTAACATAGGTTGGGGATACCATGATGTGCTCTCTTTTGACTACCACAATGCCTTCCCTGAAGAAGAATAGTCACCAAAGATAGTCGAGTATATTTTTGCAACTCACTTCCTCGCCTCATGCTGGGCAGCAATAGCCAGTCCATGCAGGATAATCATGAAAAGCAGCTGAATTTTCTCTCCAAGATCAATCACGCCATCCTCTTGAGCTTTTTTAACTGCAGCCACCATATCGTTGACAGCTATGGTTCCTGACTGGATTTCCGGTAAATAATCTCCTAATGACATAACGTTCTCCTTTCATAATCTGTCGATGAATAATGAAACATCAAGGCTCACTGCCTCAATGTGAATGTGGGGAAGCATATCCTCCCCGTATTTTTTAGAAATATCCTGGGCAATGCCAATCACCTCACCGGCTTCCACATGGCAGCCGATGAGGTTCACATCCGGCTCAAAATATTTTCAAAGCCACCGCCTCACCATGGATCAGCAATCAGGATCAATGGTAATAGAATCCAGGTAGCTTTCCAGGGAAACAAAGAATCTTGCCCCGAGAAATTCCCAGCCATCGCCAAAACTGATGCCAGTTGTTCAAGATGTTTTTTTGGATGGAAATCCGGGTTACAAATTTGGAACGGACGATGGTTGATGTCTTAAATCGCCCGGATCTTTCCGGCGGTTGGGAAAAAATCTGGCGGTCTCTGGAGTCGGTGGAGTTCTTCGATCTTGACAAGGTGGTTGAATACGTTCTCCTGCTCGGAAATGCGACTACGGCCGCCAAAGTCGGTTTCTTCCTGGAACAGCACCGTGATCCTTTAATGATCGAGGAAAAACATCTCAAATCACTCCATAATCTTCGTCCGCAACAGCCACATTATCTTGATCGGGATAAAAGGAAATCCGGTCGTCTTGTTTCAGAATGGAACCTTGCAGTCCCTCAAGAAGTGCTTGAACGGACGTGGGCAGAGGTATTATGAAACTCTCAGCCGAGAAACTTGCTGCCGAGGCGGAATCTACAAGCTTCAGACCGGATGTGCTCGAAAAGGTCGCACACCTGCTGGGGCTGCTCAATACCCTGCAGAACCACCCTTTTTTGAAAAGAAAGCTGGTTCTCAAGGAATGTAATCACCAGCACATACACCATCTCAAAGGACAGCCAAGAATTGATTAATAGACTCTTGACATTTCCGGACTAAATAACTTAGTTTTTATTGTTGACAATTTGTTCTCACTTCGTTAAAGAAAATGAAAAGAACTAACCACCCCTACGGTTTCGACCTAGGGTGCGGGGCTGCACTTGCAGCCCCTGCTTTTTTTTCAGGGCAATTAATGCATGAGAACCTCAGTTTATATTGATGGATTCAATCTCTATTACCGAGCATTAAAAGGAACGTTATACAAATGGCTTGATTTAAAAAAACTTGTATCCCACCTCCTCCACCCAAAGCACCAAATCACTAGCATCAAATATTTTACCGCTATAGTTTCAGGTCGCATTGATACTCAGCAACCAATCAGACAAAAAACATATATCAGAGCATTAGAAAAATTCATCCCCGAATTTTCAGTTCATTATGGGCATTTTTTAAGTCATGAAGTTTTCATGCCTAATGCCCCGATATCCTCACCACCATCATTTTCCAAAGTTTATAAAACCGAGGAAAAAGGCTCTGATGTCAACTTAGCCGTACATCTTTTAAACGATGCTTGGCTCAACCAATATGATTGTGCGGTTATCATTTCCAACGATAGTGATCTAGCGGAAGCCCTTCGGCTAATACGAGACCAGGACAACAAAGTTATAGGACTATTATCTCCCATCCTTAAAGGACATCCTTCAAAAGAATTGCAAAAATATGCCAATTTTGTAAAACGTATCCGCAAGGGAGTTCTTGCACAATCTCAATTACCGCCAACCATACCGAATACGAACATCTATAAACCAAGTAATTGGTAATTCAGTTGCCGATAATGGTACCCTTTAATCATGAGTGCCGACTACCGATTAGATTTTCATGTTCATAAACCCATTTCAGGATCTAGAACTTTATGGAAAATGATTTGAAACTTGCCAAGCAGCAACTGGCAAATTTGGGAGGTCGACATGAATAAACATATTGGCAGCAACTTTGATGACTTTTTGGAAGAAGAAGGCACTTTGGCTGAAACTGAAGCCCTTGCTATAAAGCGTGTTGTTGCATATCAAATCACCCAGTTCATGAAAAAGGAACGTTTGTCAAAATCCGCCATGGCCCGCCAGATGGATACAAGCCGTTCAGCACTGGACAGATTGCTTGACCCAAAAAACACGGCAATCACCCTTCATACGTTGGAGCGAGCTGCACAGACAATCGGCAAACGTTTGCACATAGAATTCGCTTAAAATTTTCATTCTGCTGAGCAGTCAACCATAACAGACATTGATCCTCACCTCCCCATTGCAAAAAAATCAAAAGCTAGAAAAAATTTTGCCGTAGACAATCATCGGGAGTCCAATACCCGACATGGCATAAACCTCTGAGATAATCTATTTGCCATCAAATAGCCTCCAGATGATGAGAAAGGTGTTTTACATGGCACTCGCGGTATATGTCGATAGTGTTATGTCGGACAATGCTCCGGAGATGGTTTGGATTACGGGGAAAAATAAAATTTTCAGATTAGGGAACTCGCTGTTGTAAGTGTTTTCTTTTCGGATAGGAATTGACTCTTTATCACTATTGTGTATAGGATTACCGCAATAAATATTTAAAATACTTTTTTATTTCATTTACCAGCCAGTACCAACACGCAACTGCCCTCCCACTTAACGCAGCAATTGAACTACTGAGATAATTATGATCTCAAGAAAATAATATGATACTGGATTATCTAACAGGTGTATTGGTTATTATTACAGCCTTCTATGCATGGGCAACGTTTAAAATTTTGCGAGCCAATGAGAAGGTGGTAGAAGTAATGCACGAGCAGGCAGAAGCAATCACAAGACCATATGTTTGTGTTTCCCCCATTTTAGAACCGGATAATCCTATTTTCTATCTTAGGATTACTAATTCTGGTAAAACTGCAGCACAAAAACTCAGATTAACAATCGATAAATCCTTTTACAAGTTTGGAGAAAAATCTGAAGACAATGATTTAGCCTCACATACCGCATTCAATGAAATCATTAGTTCATTTCAGCCAGGCGCTGTGATAGTGTTTTCGCTAGCTCAGTCATTCAAGATATTCAGCAAGCAAGAGGACAATGAGTTATTACCACACAGCTTTACCGTAACAGCAGAATATTCATATCAAGATAAAACGGTAAGAGAAAATAACATTATAGATTTGACACCATATTTAGGTTCCAACATTCCTCAAGATCCTTACGTTAGAAAACTTAAGGATATTGACAAATCAATTGAGAAGATAGCCATAAATATTGAGAAAAAGACCTAATAAGAGCACTGCTTTTGTTAAGTACGCTTGGCAGATGGAAAAAATGAAGAAATGAACACTGACAAGATTACCCTTTCCCAACTTGAATCCTTTCTCTTCAAGTCAGCTGATATCCTGCGCGGTAAGATGGATGCTTCCGAGTTCAAGGAATTCATCTTCGGGATGCTGTTCATCAAGCGGTTATCCGATGAGTTTGATCTCAAGCGGGAACAACTGCGCCGGCAGGATTATGCCCACTTAAAAGACCAGCCTGAGTTGGTCGCTGATATTTTAGAGGATAAAACGTCTTACGGCGAAACCTTCTTTGTCCCGGTTCGTGCCCGCTGGCATAAATCCTGGGTGGATGAAAATGGTGAACGGGTTCCGGCCCTCAAAGACCTGAAACATGACATTGGCAACATGCTCAACAAAGCGATTGCCGCCATTGAGGATGAAAACGATGCCCTGGCCGGAGTGTTAAAAAACAACATAGATTTCAATGCCGTCAAAGGCAAAACCAAGATCCCCGACCAGAAGTGGAAAGATCTGCTCGACCATTTCAACCAGCCGCAGTTTGTTCTTGTCAACGATAATTTCGAGTTCCCGGATCTACTCGGCGCGGCCTATGAGTACTTGATCAAATTCTTCGCCGACAGCGCCGGCAAAAAGGGTGGCGAATTCTATACCCCGGCTGAGGTCGTCCGCCTGCTCGTCCAGCTTACCAAACCTGAAGCCGGCAATACTATCTATGACCCGACCGCCGGTTCCGGCGGCTTCCTGATCCAGGCGCACCAGTATGTTGAAGAACAGGGACAGGACCCCAACGACCTGGCCCTCTACGGTCAGGATTCCAACGGCACGGTCTGGTCGATCTGCAATATGAACGTGATCCTCCACAACATCACCCGTTTCACCATTGAGAATGGCGACACACTGGAAGATCCGCAAATCCTTGACAATGGTCAGATCAGAAAGTTCGACCGGGTCCTCGCCAATCCGCCCTTTTCGCAGAATTACAGCCGGGCCACCATGAAGTTTCCCAACCGTTTCCGGGAATGGTGCCCGGAAACCGGCAAGAAGGCTGACCTCATGTTTGTCCAGCACATGCTGGCCAGCCTCAAGCCCAACGGCCATATGGCAACCATCATGCCCCACGGCGTTCTCTTTCGTGGGGGCAAGGAAAAACTCATTCGTGAGATTTTCATCAATGACGATGTTATCGAAGCCATTATCAGCCTACCGCCTGGCCTTTTCTACGGCACCGGCATCCCTGCCTGTGTTCTGGTCTGCAACAAAAATAAACCCGACGAACTCCGCAACAAGATACTGTTCATCAACGCCGACCGTGAGTTTGCCGAAGGTAAAAACCAGAACAAGCTGCGCCCCGAGGATCTCGAAAAGATTGACTACATTTTCACCCATAAACGCGAGATTCCCAAGTACAGTCGCCTGGTGGATAAAATCGAGATCGTCGAAAAGCACGACTACAACCTCAACATCCGCCGCTACGTCGACAATACCCCTGAACCCGAGCCCGAAGATGTTCAGGCCCATCTCATTGGCGGCATTCCGGAAAACGAAGTTGCCACCCGCCAAACCGACTTTGCCCGATTTGGCCTGGATTCCGCTGGCCTTTTCGAACCTGACAGACCCGGCTATCTCCGTTTTTGCGCCTCAATCGATACCAAAGCGGCAATCAAAGCCCGGATCGAAGCCGATGTTGCAGTCGAGAGAACCCTTGCCGATCATTACGTGACAATCAAAACCTGGTGGACGCTTGCCCAAAATGATTTTGCCGAATTGCGCAACGCCAACCACGGCGGCCGGAAGCTGCCTGAAATACGGCACAAGCTGTTAACCACCCTCAAGGAGAAACTGGTGCCGCTTCTGGTTCTTGACGAGTTCAAAAGCGCCGGAGTCTTTGTCAACTGGTGGCAGCAGATCCGCTACGATCTTAAAACCATCGTCTCCACCGGCTGGCACCACAGCCTGATTCCCGACACCTACCTGATGGCTGAGTTTTTCCAGAGTGAGGCCGATGAGATTGAAATCCTGAAAGCTGCCATCGACGAAGCCCAGGGCGAACTTGCCGAAGCCCTGGAAAGGGCTATGGAAATCGCGGCTTATGAACCAGACGAAAACGAAAAGGTCACTGCCTCAACGATCAAAAAGGCTCTCAAAAGCCTGATTGACGACCTTAAAAGCAGCTCCGGAGAATCGGCCCGCCATGAGCGCAAAATTCTGCAGGACCAGGACACAGCGATCAAAAATATTGAAAAAGGACTGAAAGACGCCAGGGCGTCATTGAAAGAAAAAACCGGTGAACTGGAGCTGAAACTCCAGCTCAAGCGGCTCGGCGGTGAAGAGTTTATCGCCGAAAACCGGGAACTGATCCGCCAGGTGGATAAGCAGTTGAATCACCTGAATGCGAATCATAAAAGCGACAAGAAAAGGATCACCGCCCTCAAAAAGGACAAAGCCGCCCTGGAAACAAGAATTGCCGGCACTAAGGTCCGGCTGGCGGCAATCGGCGGCCGGCTCACCGATGATGAAGCCCGGCGCCTGATCCTGAAAAAGATCTACGATATCGCCAACGGCGAACTTAAACGCTACCTCAACGCCGAAAAGCGGCTGCTGGTCCAAGGAATTGAAAAACTCTGGGATAAATACGCTGTCAGCTTCAGGGAGCTAGAAAAGCAACGTAATGAAACCCTGAAGGTCCTGGATGATTTTTTGCAAGGGCTGGGGTATTTGGGATGAGCGACAAATTCCCCATAAATGAATGGCCTCAAAAGAAGTTACGTAATCTCGCATCAATTAATTACGGATGTGATCCTTCTGCAATTATTGACACAGATGGCATTTATCCTGTTTACGGCACATCTGAAAATGAAAGATTTGGTTCCAATTACCTTCATGAGGGGGATTCAATTATACTTGGTCGAAAAGGGACAATTGAACGTGTTCAATTTGTAACGGGCCGATTCTGGACAATTGATACTGCTTACTTTCTCAGTGATTTTAAAAATGTGTTACCTAAATGGTTGTACTATTTCTTAACAAGCATTAATTTGCGAAATTTTAACGAGGCAACTGGAGTTCCAAGCCTTTCTCGTGATCTTCTATACACAATTAGCATACCTACACCACCTCCAGCTGAACAATCCAAAATCGCTGCGGTACTTTCGACGGTGGATCGGACGATTGAGCAGACAGAGGCCCTGATCGCCAAGCAACAGCGTATCAAGACCGGCCTGATGCAAGATCTGCTCACTCGGGGCATCGACGAACACGGAAACCTCCGTTCCGAAGAGACCCACGAATTCAAGGATTCACCGCTAGGGAGGGTTCCGGTGGAGTGGGAGGTCAAGCCATTGGGTCAAGTAGCAAATCTTATTACTAATGGATTTGTTGGCGTAGTAACGCCGTATTATACGGAATCGTCAGCCGGTGTTCCTTACCTGTACGGTAATAATATTAGAAATGACTATGTCGATTTGAAAAAAGTTACTTTTGTGACTCGGAAGTTTCATTCTCGGCAACAGAAATCACAGCTTCACCCAGGTGATATGCTAACAGTTCAATCAGGTCATATTGGAACAACAGCAGTAATTCCTGAGAGCTTGAGTGAATCAAATTGTCATGCATTGATCATTACTAAATTTAGGAAGGATATTCTTAACCCAAATTTCGTATCTTCTTACTGTAATTTCTGTCTCGATACCGGAAGTATGTCCCATTTGTTCATCGGGTCCACTATCAAACATATCAATACAAGCGATTTTGCGAGATTTCTCATACCATTTCCACCAAAGGTTGAACAGTCAAGCATAGTTAATAGGCTGAATGAGGTAGATAAAAACTCAAATGTGACAAAGGAAAGTCTTTTCAAACTCCAATCCCTCAAAACCGCTCTCATGCAAGATTTACTCACCGGCAAAGTGAGTGTCACCCCCCTACTAACTGACCCCCCCCAGGAGGCCAATGCATGAGCTCCAAACTCCCGATCAACCTGGAAGATTTGCTGCGTCAGAAAAAGGTCGAAGGTGACCGGATAGAATACAAGGCAGGCTGGAATCCAGATCCGATTATGCGCACCCTCTGCGCCTTTGCTAATGATTTTGAAAATCTTGGCGGCGGCTATATTGTCATCGGCCAGGACTGCAATGAATCGGGAGTGCCGATTTTTCCACCGGTCGGTCTACCTGATGATCAGCTTGACCGTATTCAGCGGGAACTTTCAGGTTTCTGCAACCAGATCCAGCCTCCTTATTTCCCCATGTTGAGCGTCGAGCTTTTCGAAGGCCGTAACCTCATCGTACTTTGGGTGCCCGGAGGGCAAAACCGCCCCTATAAAGTTCCAAGATCAGTTACGGCAACAAGAAAGAAGGAATACCGCTATTACATCCGTCGCTATGCCAGCACCATCGAGGCCCGGGGCGACGATGAACGTGAGCTGATCAGCCTCACCGCCCGGGTTCCTTTTGATGATCGCTATAACCAGGCGGCAGGAATCAAAGACCTTTCCCGGCGGTTGATGGAAGAATTTTTACGCGAAGTGGACAGTGGACTTGCCGATGAAGCTGCGAAGCTGACAACCGCAGAGCTGGGCCGACAGATGAATATCGCCGGAGGTCCGGACGAAGCCATATTGCCCAAAAACGACGGTTTGCTCTTTTTCAATGAACAACCAGAGAGGTTTTTTCCGACCACCCAAATTGATGTCGTCTGGTTTCCGGAAGGCACCGGCGGCGACCGCTTTGAAGAGAAAACCTTTACCGGCCCCCTTGACCATATCGCCCGCGACTCCCTGAGCTATATTCAGACCAACTACCTCAAACAAACGGTGATCAAACACCCTGACCGGGCCGAGGCTGAGCGTTTCTGGAATTTCCCTTTTGCTGCCATCGAAGAGGCAGTAATCAATGCCGTCTATCACCGTTCCTACGAGATTCGGGAACCGATTGAAGTACGGATCACCCCGGAAGACCTGGTGGTATTGAGTTTCCCCGGCCCGGATCGTTCCATCAAGATGGAGGACTTAAGAGCCGGCAAGGCTGTCAGTCGCCGCTATCGCAATCGCCGCATCGGTGAATTCCTCAAAGAGCTGGATCTCACTGAAGGCCGGTCAACCGGGATATCAAAAATTTTGAAGGTGATGAACCAGAACGGCTCGCCGGCCCCGGAATTTGAATCAGACGATGACCGGAGCTATTTTCTGATTCGCCTGCCGGTACACGCAAAGGCAGTTCCGGAAGAAAGTTATCCAGGAGATATGACCACCGAAACTTCGGAGAAAACCCCAACTGCACCCCAAGTCACGCCCCAAGTCACGCCCCAAGTCGCACAATTGTTGAGGGTACTTGATGGAGAGATGGATCGTGAGAGTTTACAGGCTGCATTGGGCCTGAGTGCACGAAAGAATTTTCGCATACTCTACATAAATCCTGCGCTCCAAGAAGGTCTGATAGAAAGAACTATCCCAAAAAAACCCACCAGTAGCTTACAAAAATACCGGCTAACCGACCGGGGACGAAAACTTGCAGCTGATGCAGGAAAGAAGGAATGAACACTGACAAGACCCCCCAGCACATCAAACTCGATGAACGCAACCACGTCGAGAAACCGCTCCTCGATCAACTCGAGGGGTTGGGCTGGGAGATTGTCGATCTTACCAATAAAAAGCAGCAACCACAGGATACCGGCCGCCAGAATTTCACCGAAGTGGTAATGGTGCCCATCCTGCGGAAGCAACTCAAGGTCATCAATGATTGGCTTGAAGATGATCAGATCGATCAACTGATCAAACAGCTGACCGCCAGTTTCCCCAGTACCAACCTGTTGGAAAACAACAAATATCTTTTCAATCTGCTGCTGGAAAATACCAGCCTCAGCGAAAACCGTCGGACCGGTGAAAAAAACCCAACCGTAAAGTTCATTGATTTCAATGAGCGAGATAACAACCGCTTCATTGCCGTCTGCCAGTTCAAGGTCCGCATCCTCGGCACCGAACACCATATTATCCCCGATATCGTCCTTTTCCTAAACGGCCTGCCGGTGGTGGTTATTGAGTGCAAGTCACCGAAAGTCAAGGATGCCATTCCCGAAGCCATTGACCAAATGCTCCGTTACAGCGAGCAACGAGGCGTCAAAGGTGAAGGCAGTGCCCCGCTCTTTTCCTACAACCAATTTATCGTTGCTACCTGCCGCCAGGAAGCTAAATTCGGCACTATCACCACCCATAGCGAGAAATACTTCTACCGCTGGGCTGACCCCTATCCACACACGATTAATGATCTGGAGCATGGCGCCAGCGGACCAAATGATCAGCAGCGACTGGTAGCCGGAATGCTTGATCAGCACAATTTGCTGGATCTGATCCAAACATTCACCCTCTTTTCGACCAACGACAAGGGACAAACCGTTAAGATTGTCGGGCGCTATCAACAGTTTCGGGCGGTCAAGCTGGCCGTCAAAAGACTGCTGGAGGGAAAGAGCCCCAGGGAACGAAGCGGCATCATCTGGCACACCCAGGGATCTGGAAAGTCACTGACAATGATGTTTATGGTCCGGGAAATGTACCGCCATGCAACGTTGTGCAACTGGAAAGTGGTTTTTGTTACTGACCGGTCACAACTTGAGGAACAGCTCTCGGAAACCAGCCAAAACATCGGCTTTACCGTGAAAGTTGCCGACAGCATCAGGCGCTTAAAGGCGCTACTGCGCTCCGACACCTCGGATCTGATCATGGCCATGATCCATAAATTCCGTGAAGTTGATCTGAGCGAAACCTTTCCGGAATTGAACAAAAGCGCCAATATCCTGGTCATGACCGATGAAGCCCACCGTTCACAATATAAACTGCTGGGGGCCAACCTCGATAAAGGAATTCCCAACGCGGCAAAAATTGCTTACACGGGCACCCCCATCGATAAAACCGAGCGCGTTTTCGGTGATTATATCGACAAATACACCATGCGTCAGTCAATCGAAGACGGGGTCACGCTTGAAATTGTCTATGAAGGCCGTTCACACAACGCTGAAGTCCCAGATCAAGCAGGAATGGACGCGATGTTTGAAGATGTCTTCAGCGATTACAACCTCAAGCAGCGATTGGAAATACTCGGCTACGGATCACGAGATGCTTATCTGGAAGCAGAACCGACCATCAAGGCAAAAGCCCAGAACATGGTGGACCATTACCTGACTCATGTTTACCCAAATGGTTATAAAGCCCAGGTGGTAGCCACCTCACGCGAAACGGCGGTGCGGTATAAAAAACATATAGACAGAGCTCTCAACGCTGCGATTGTTGATCTCGAACGGAACAATCCGCTGGATTTGGACCTTGACCAGCTGAAAACAATGCAAACTGACGTTATTATTTCTGGCGGGCACAACGACCTACCCCATTTAAAAGAGTACTCTGACAAGTCCAGGCACAAAACCAGCATAGCCAGCTTCAAATTGGGATTTGGGCATGAAGAAGAAGGCATCAAGGGTAATGTCGGCATTCTGATCGTTAACAATATGCTGCTGACCGGCTTTGATGCTCCGGTTGAGCAGGTAATGTATCTGGACAAAGTGGTTGTCGCCCACAATCTACTACAGACAATTGCCCGGGTAAATCGGGTGAGTGGCGAAAACAAGGACAAGGGCTTTGTGGTGGACTACGTCGGCATTGGGCACCATCTCAAGAAGGCGATAGACACCTATGATGAGCGGGAGCAAAAAGAGGTTATCGACGCCCTGAGTTTCCCCGAAGATGAATTGCGGGAACTCGATGACAGCCACAAGGCAATTATGGCACTGCTGAAAAAGCACGGGCTGACGGATTTGACTGATCACGATGCGTTTTTTGATATTTTCTATGATGAAGATCTGCGCTTTGATTATATGCTGGCGTTCAAGAAATTGACCAAATGTTTGAATCTGGTCTTCCCGTCTCGCCAAGCCCTCGACTACATGGATGCCTACCAGGCTCTTACTGAGGTCAATGTACTGGCAGGGAAACATTTTAGAGACCAGCGGCTGAGCATGAAGGGTATTCCACCAAAGCTCAGGACCATCACGGACAAGCATCTTGCGTCCAAAGGGATTGATATCCAGGTCGCCCCGATATCCATTCTTGACAAAGATTTTGAGAAAGATGTCGGCAAACGAAAACGGATAAAGACCAAGGCGGCCGAAGTTGAGCATGCCATTCGCCACCATCTGGATGTCGAGCTTGATGATCCTGAGTTGCAGGCCTCTTTTGCTGAGGAACTGGCAAAAATCTTCGAAGATTTCCACCATAATTGGAAAAAAATATATGAAGAATTGGAGAAGTTGCGAACCAGAATCATGAACGCCGGCAAGGAGCCAACTTATGGCTTAAATCGGAAAAAGCAGATGCCGTTTTTTCGCATGTTCAAACGGGAGCTCTTCGATATGAGTGGATTTGGAGAAAGAGCTGGCGCTGCAGGAACAGCCGAAGATGCTGAATCTTACGGTAGCAAGAACGAGGAAGAGCAAATCGGCCTGTTAGTCAACCTCACGCAAAAGGTGTTCCTTGCCGTTGAGCGTGAGCTGAAACTTACTGGGTTCTGGGAAAGCATTCCCGCCCGCAACAAGCTGAAGGCGGAGATTCAAAAAAGTCTACTGGCACCGGAATTTTCAGCAATCCCCAGCCTGATTAAAACCCGAAAG
>Ga0307990_1000267_pt1 | contig 49969 bp, 49 predicted proteins | sample EllFjometagen129_FD_203168 | JGI IMG/M metagenome (GOLD analysis project Ga0307990, IMG submission 203168) | Marine microbial communities from Ellis Fjord, Antarctic Ocean - #129 | ecosystem: Environmental > Aquatic > Marine > Unclassified | place: Southern Ocean | collected 2014-10-08
AATTCCTCTATTTAATATAAATACTTATAGTTAAAGTTTATCATGAAAATAAGATTTTTCAACTTGAATGTCACGAATATCAATGTATACTATTTTAATGAAATATATAAAGTGTGAAGCAATTATTTTTGATATGGATGGAGTCATTACTGACACAATGCCTTACCATTATCAGGCGTGGAAGCATGTTTTTGAACGCGAAGGTGTTGCTATGAGTTATTTAGATGTTTATCAAAGAGAAGGCCAGACCGGGATTAATGCTGTTCGGGAGATTTTTAAGATTCATGGACAAGCAATTAGTTTTAAAAAGGCAAAAGAAGTTTTGGCTGAAAAAGAAGAACTTTTAAAAAGAATTTTTAAGCAAAAATTTATTGTAGGTGCGCGACAATTTTTACATAAAATGCATAAACAAAATTTTATTTTAGCCTTGGCAACAGGTACGGCTCGCCATGAATTTGATAAAATTTTACCTGATCATTTAAAAAATCTCTTTTCAGTTATTATCACTGGAAGCGATGTTAAAAAGGGAAAGCCAGATCCAGAGCCGTATAAAAAAGTTCTTAAAAAGCTTCGCTTGAATCCTAAGAAATCTATTGTTATTGAAAATGCACCTTTAGGGATAGAATCTGCAAAGTCTGCGGGATTAAGATGCTTAGCTCTTGAGACATCTTTGCCTCGCAAATATCTAAAAAAAGCTGACTATGTATTTTCTTCTTTTAAAGACTTGGTAAGTTCAATTACTTTTCAGCGAGATGAATCATGAAACTTTTAATTAAAAATGTATTGATTGTTTATAAAAAAACTTTTTTTGAATCTGTTTTCTTAAATAAAGATAAAAAGCAGGAAGAGATTCCGTTTACAAAATCTGAAATTAGTCATTTTCGTTCGATGCATGATGAGCACTATAAAACACTAGATCAGGTTGTTGGTGTTTTAAAAAAGTTTGAGATTAAATATGAGAAAACTCAAAGGCGAGCAGGTATTGATTATCAAAAGCGTGATCTTGTTATTACGGTTGGTGGAGATGGTACATTTCTTCACGCTGCTAGAAATTTAAGAAAACAAATGATTTTGGGCGTTAACTCTGATCCTGTACGTAGTGTTGGTCGACTTTGTTTAACGATGAGGGATAGTTTTGAGGATATCTTTTGTAAAATTTTATTAAACAAAAGAGCTCCTATTCTCATTCAACGGTTGTCGGTTGTTTTTAAAAAGAAGAAAATGACGAGTGAAGTTATTAACGACATTCTAATTTGTGACCAAAACCCTGCTGCAATGAGTCGTTATGAATTAAATATTAATAGCGTTAAAGAGTATCAGCGTAGTTCGGGAATTTGGTTTTCAACTTCTGTAGGTTCAACGGGTGCAATTCATTCAGCGGGCTCAAAAAAGGTTAAACTTTTAAGTGACAAATTTTTGTATCAGCCTCGTGAACTTTATTATTGCAAAAACCACAGTTACCAGCTTAAAGGTGGTGTTTTTAATATTTCTCGTCCTGTTGGCGTACGATCGTCAATGACTGATGGTGTTGTTTATTTGGACGGGGCGCATTATCAAGTGCCGTTTCATTTTGGCGATCAAATTCAAATTGTAAGATCTAAGTATCCACTCAAAACTTTTCTTTAATTGACTATGCCTCAAAAAAACGATTTCTCAAAGAAGTTAATTTCTTGGTATCGAGAAAACAAGAGGGACCTTCCTTGGCGCAATACGAACGATCCTTACAAAATTTGGATTTCTGAAATTATGCTTCAGCAGACAACAGTAAGTGCGGTTATTCCATATTATGAACGATGGATAAAATCATTTCCTGACGTTCATTTGCTAGCTCGTGTTTCTTTGCAAAAAATTCTAAAACAATGGCAAGGACTCGGCTATTATCGGCGGGCTCGAAATATTCAAAAAGCGGCAAAAATAATTGTTAGCGATTATGATGGTAGCGTTCCTAGTGATTCGGAAAGTCTCCGAAAATTGCCAGGATTTGGGCCATATACAACTGGAGCTGTTTTAAGCATTGCTTTTAATCGTCGATATCCGATTGTTGATGCTAATGTTCGTCGAGTGATTATGCGTCAGCTTGCGCTAGAGGGACATGCGGATACTTCAAAAGATAAAGAAATTATTAATTTCCTTGATGACGTTATGCCTCAAAAGAATATGAGTTGTTTTAATCAAGGATTGATGGAGCTTGGTGCATTAATTTGTCGAACAGATAGCCCGAGGTGCATAGCTTGCCCCGTTAAGAATACATGCGCTGCCTACAAAAAAGGTGTGCAAGAAATTATTCCTGAATCTAAAAAGCGAATTATTAAGAAGATTGATGCGGTTATTGCGGTTATTGAGAATAAAGGATTATTTTTCATTCAGAAAAGAACTGATAAAGGCTTGTTAGCAGATCTTTGGGAGTTTCCTGGTGGAAAAATTGAAGATGGTGAAACACCAAGAAAAACCTTGATTAGGGAATTGAAAGAAGAAGTTGGCGCAGAAGTGATTTCCGTGAAACAGATGATGAAGCTTAAACATTTTTATACTCAATTTGAGGTTCATCTTCATGTCTATGTTTGCAAGGTAAATTTGCCGTTAAAAAAAGATGCGAGTCATCGATGGGTTGGATTAAAGAAAATTTCTTCATATCCAATGCCATCAGGAAGTTCAAAAATTGTTGATTTTATTTTAAAGAGAGAAAAGGCGTAGAATGAACTTTTTTCCTGTGCTATAGTAGTCGAGTCTATGATGAAAAAGAAACCCCTAATTTTATTAACAAATGACGATGGAATCAATGCCCCAGGCATTCTAGCTCTTCATAAAGAGCTTAAAAAGATTGCTTCTGTTGTTGTTGTGGCGCCAGATTCTCAACGAAGCTCTGTTGGGCATGGCATTACTTTATCTCGGCCGATTTGGGTTAAAAAGAATAGCGTAGATTTTGAGCTTAAGGGTTATGGAATAAGCGGAACTCCTGCTGATTGTGTAAAATTTGCCCTCGAAGTTGTTTTGAAAAAAAAGCCAGACTTAATTATTTCCGGAATAAACTTAGGCCCCAATGAGGGTTGTAGTGTTTTTTATTCAGGCACTGTGGCTGCGGCACGAGAGGGAGCTCTTTGTGGTATTCCTTCAGTGGCAGTTTCATTAAATACATTTGTAAATCCTGATTTTAGATACTCTTCTAAAGTTGGTCTTAAAATAATAAAAGAAATATTAAAGAATGGTTTGCCTAAGGGAACTTTTTTAAATATTAATGTGCCAGATTTACCTCAATCTGAAATTAAGGGAATAAAGGTAACGCGTCAGGGTAAGTTTCCAATTAAGGCAAAGTTTACTCGGCGTAAAGATCCGAATCAATCTTCATGCTATTGGATGTCTGGAGAAATTCCAAAGAAAGATCGGGCTAAAGATATTGATACGGTTGCACTTAAAAAAGGCTTTGTGTGCGTTACGCCTATTCAAAGCGATTCAACTGACTATAAATTTTTATCAAAATTTGGTAATTGGGATTTAAGTTAAATTTTTAAATTTTATATTTAATTTAAAGGGTTTACCCATTACAATAGTAAAAAAGGAATATCATGAAGGATGAGGAAATTCAAAAAGCTAAGATTCTTATTATCGATGATCAAAGATTACACATCGGGCTTCTTGAGGATATTCTGAAAAGTGCTGGGTACGAAAATATTGATAGCACAACAGATCCTCAGGAGGGTATTGAATTTTATCGAGACAAGAACCCAGACTTGATTCTTTTGGATCTTGAAATGCCGAAGATTGATGGGTTTTCAGTTATTGAACAGCTTAAAGAGATTGCAGGAGAAGAGCGCATACCCTTACTGGCATTATCACCAGATCGAAGCCATGAAATTTGTCTTAAGGCGCTTGAGGCTGGGGCAATGGATTTTATTGAGAAGCCATATGAGGGAATTGAAGTTTTAGTCAGGATTCGAAATATTATTGAAGCTCAATTTTTAAATATTCAGGTTCGGAATCAAAATAAGATTTTAGAAGAAAAAGTTAAAGAGCGAACTAAAGAGCTTACAGATACTCGCCTTGACATTATTAGGCGCTTAGCTATGGCTGCAGAATGTCGAGATGAAGATACTGGATCACATATTATTCGAATGAGCAAGTTGTGTGTTAAGCTTGGTCGAGCCACAGGTCTTAATGAAGAGGATTGTGATTTGCTGTTGAATGCCAGTCCTTTACATGATGTTGGAAAGATTGGAATTCCTGATAGCATTTTGTTTAAACCTGGAAAATTGGATGCGGAGGAATGGGAGATCATGAAATCTCATACTGTGCTAGCTGCGGGTCTTTTATCTGGAAGCAATTCTGAATTGATGAAAATGGCAGAAATAGTAGCGTTGACCCATCATGAAAAATGGGATGGATCTGGATATCCAAAAGGACTTAAAGGCGAAGATATTCCACTGGTTGGGCGTATTGTTGCAATTTGTGATGTTTTTGATGCGTTGTTATCAAAGCGTCCTTATAAAAAAGCTTGGACGATTGATGATGCGCTGGCTGAAATTGAATATTCTAGTGGAAAACATTTTGATCCAAATTTAACAGAGTTTTTTTCAGAGATTGTAAAAAAAGATCGAAAAGAAATTGAAAGAGATTATCGTGGCGAACGCGAAGAGTAATTCTTATGAGTGAAAATAATTTTAAATCAGAAATACCACATCTAAACTTAGAAGATCAAGCAGACATGCTTTCTGAATTTACAGCTGAATCTGTAAATTTGCTCATGGATGCAAAGAACGCTATTTTAGCTTTAGAGGCTGTTCCAACAGATGCTGAAGCTATTGCCAAAGCTTTTAAAGTTTTTTATTCTATTAAGGGTCTGTCTGGATTTTTAAATCTTAAAGACATTCATTATCTAGCTGCACGCTCAGAAGAACTTTTTGATTTTTTGCGTAAACATCTATTATCTTTTGATGATGTTGTTGCAGAAACAGCGTTGGAGTGTGTTGATAATTTAAGAGCGCTTCTTGATCTTTTGAATGAGCAAATTTCTAATCATGGAAATCTTAAGAGTCCGTATATTGATATTAGCTCGATAATCCAAAAGATTGACGTACTTAAAGATAAAACTGTTTCGAGTGCAATTACGAGAGTTATTAAAAATAAACGTTTAGGAAAACAACCTTCAATAAGTTTACCTGTTTCTAAGCAGGGTGACAGTCGATCAAAAATTCTAAGACGACAACAAGAATTAATCAAAGAGCGAGAACTTGCAATAAAACTTAGTCAGCAAGCTCAAAGAGCGGCTGCAGAAAAAAGCGACATGCTTGCAAGCATGTCCCATGAAATGCGTACCTTGATTAATGCGATTATGGGATTTTCTGGCCTACTTCTTAAAAGCTCGATGGAAGACAAGCAGAAAGAATTCTTGCGTTCAATTAGTTCAAGCGGTGAGTTGTTGCTTGAAATTATAAATAATATTCTGGATCTAGCAAAAGTTGAGCGTGGAAAGCTTAAGCTTGAGGTGATACCTTTTGATCTTAAGGACCTCATCGAGGATGTTTTTCAGATTATTAGAACACGTCTAGACGGAAAACCGATTTCTTTATTTTTTAATTTAGATCCTAAGATTCCTTTAAAGCTTAAAGGTGACCCAACTCGCTTACGTCAAATTTTAATTAATTTATTGAGTAATGCAGCAAAATTTACTGAAAAAGGTGAGGTGGGATTACTTATTGAGCTTGATGCTGAAAAAGAGATTATTTTACAGCCTAATAAGAATGTTGGCTTACGTTTTTCTGCAATTGATACTGGAATTGGCATTTCTGAAAGCCGACAGAAATTTATTTTTGAGCCATTTACGCAAGGGGACAAGACAATCACTCGCGAATATGGCGGCACAGGCCTAGGTCTTACAATTTCTCGTAGTTATGTTGAGGCGATGGGAGGAGCAATTTGGGTAGAGTCGCAAGCGGATAAGGGGAGTCAATTTATTTTTACATTAGAATTCCCAATTGTTGATATAGAGACGAAGGAAGTTAAGATTAATTTTAGTCTTGATGAAATTCGAAAAAAGAATATCATAGTAGTGGATTGTGAACCGCGCAAGATTCTTGAAACGATATGTCGCCAATTAGATCTTAATGTTAAATGTTTGTGTGGTGATTCAAAAGAAAATTTAAGAAAGATTTCTGATCAAGTTGCAGCTGGCGATGGGCCGGATCTTGTTTTTATTGATATTTTGACAAACAAAGAAGAGGCTTATCTTTTAGCGAACCGAATTAAGCAACAAGAGGAATTAAAGAATATTAAACTTGTTGCGGTTTGCGCTGATATGAATTTTGTTTTGTCGAGTGAAGCGTATAAGCAATGCTTTGATGATTTCTTGTTAAGGCCAATTTTGCGCAAGGAATTCTTAACACTTTTAAAAGATACATTTAAAGTTTCTATTCTTGAGGATGCCAAGAATCAGGATCAAGCACATCTTGATGTTAGCTGTGATGGCATTAAAGTTTTGGTTGTTGATGACAGTCTTACGAATATTGAATTGATTAAAGCGTATTTTGAGTCTATCGGATGTGTCGGGGCTTATGCAGTAAATGGCCAAGAAGCTATCGAGATGATTAAGCAAGATAGTTATGATGTTTGTTTTATGGATCTTCAGATGCCTATTTTAAATGGTTTTGCTGCTGCTCAGATTATCCGACAGGAAATCAGTCAAGATTTGCCAATCATTGCTTTGACAGCTGCAGATGATCAAGAAGATCGGGAAAAATGTGCTGAAATTGGGTTTAATGATTTTTTAACAAAACCATTTAACATGGACGATTTTAAGGATAAAATTATATCATATGGCCGAAAACAATAAAAAAATTCTAGTTGTTGATGACTCGACTTTAGAGCGAGAACTTTTGATTGAAATTTTAAAGGGCTCTGGCATTAAAAATGAATTTCTCCAAGCGAAAAGTGGAGAGAATGCCATAGAAGTCTTAGGTCATAATCATAAAGAAGTTGCTATTATTTTACTTGATTGGCAGATGCCAGAAATGTCCGGATTGGAATTCATGGAAGGTGTCGTTAAGGTGCCTGCTGTTTGCAAAATTCCAATCGTTATGGTTACTGCTTCAGGATCTGAAGAAAATAAAAAACAGGCTAAACAAGTCAATCCTAGCTTAGCTGGCTATGTCGTCAAGCCATATGAGCCAGAATTTTTGGTTGAAGTAATTAAACCGTATGTTGGGTAAATAAAAGTAAGGAATAACTTATGTTCTTTGGTGCAAAAACAAACCCTGACCTTGAGCTTTTTGCTCAGGCACTTTCAAAAAGTGTTACAAAAATGTTTCGCGAGCGTAATGATATTAAATTTTCGCAAGAACCTGAACTCGTAAAGAGAAATATTATTGAGTACAACGGAATGATGCGCGCTGACGGTATGGAAAAATTCAATGAGCCGACGTATATTTCTTTTATTAATTATTTCAACAATCCTGCTGACATGGAAAAGAATAAAGCTATTGGTGGAATCGTGGTTTATATCGAGCAGACATATGTTGCGGATCTTTTAAAACTACTAAAATATCCAGCAGTTGATGATGATGACGCTGAGGCCTTATCCGATTGTTGCGGAACACTTTGCAATATTGTCGCCGGCGCTTTTAAGACTGAAATTTCTAATATGGGATATATTGAACTTGAGATGTCGCATTTTACTAGTTATCGAAATCGTGCAGTTGTCGGCCTTCCTTTTAGTTTTAATGAACGTGATAAATACGAGTTGTCTTTCTTTATCAAGAATGAAAAAAGATTAATTGTGGACATGTCTATGGGCATTGTTCCTAAAGCATAAGGAGTTGGCATGGCAGAATTTCATTATGATATTGCAAAAGTTTGCGAAGAGCTTCATGTTCGATCTGAGATTTTAGAAAAACTTTTAAAGAGTTTTTCAGGAACACTTTCGCAAAAGATTGCGCAACTTGATGAACTTGTTCCTTTGCAAGATATTGATAAGATTCGAGCTATTATGCATGAAGTAAAAGGGACGGCAGGAAATTTACGCCTTGAAAAAGTTTACAGGACAGCAGATACTATGCATGTGGCCGTTAAAGAAGATCAGCCACAAGAAAAGATTGTTGAACTCTTTAATATATTTAAAGAAGAGTCTAATTTATTTTTCAATCATATGAATAAGGAATAAAGGAGATTTTAAATGTGGAAAATATTAATTGTTGATGATAATTATGAGAGTCGTGAACTTGTAGCAGAAATTTTACGCGATACGGCAGCCTGTGATGTTGCGGCTAACGGTAAAGACGCTATTGATAAATATAATGCTTCTCTTCAAGAATCTCCATATGATCTGATTCTTTTAGATATTGAGATGCCAGAAATTAATGGACTTGAACTTCTCCGAAAAATTCGTCAAAGTGAAGAGGCAGCTGATATTCCTTTAGGAGAAGGCGTTTCAATTATCATGGTTACAGCCCACAAAAAGCCTTTCCTAGATGCTTTTTACCAAGGATGCAATGATTATATTATCAAGCCTATTGATGCAACAAAGCTGATTGATAAGATAAAAAAGAAGCTTGGCGATCTTGAAGCTGAATAATCTATAAAACCCCTACAGAATTTTGCATCTTGCAATTTCGGACATTTCTACGTATAATTATACTTTATTAATATAAATATATATAAGGAGTTATTAATGCCAAAAGTTAAGAAATCTTCATCAAAAGCCTCGCCAGGCAAAAAATGTGCAAAATTAAGCTTAGAAGGAAAGTCTTATGACTTGCCAATCGTTATTGGAACAGAAAACGAAAAAGCTATTGATATAACAAGTCTAAGGCTCCAAACCGGATACACAACACTTGATAATGGGTATGCAAATACTGGTTCTTGCAAAAGTGCAATTACTTTTATTGATGGAGAAAATGGTATTTTGAGGTATCGAGGAATCCCAGTTGAGCAACTAGCAAAGAAATCAACCTTTGTAGAAACTGCATATTTGTTGATTTATGGTCAATTGCCAAAAAAGAAGCAATTGGCAGAATTTTCTAAGAAATTTACAACGCATGCCATGATTCACGAAGATATGAAGAATTTCTTTAATGGATATCCTGCATGGGGACATCCTATGGGAATTTTATCAGCAATGGTTTGTTCGCTTTCGGCGTATTATCCAGAGCTTGAAAAAAGTGATCCGAAACAAAAAGAAATGGGAACAATTGCAGTTGAGTTGATCTCAAAGGTTAGAACAATTGCTGCGTTCTCATATAAAAAGCAAGTTGGAGAGCCTTTTATCTATCCGAGAGCAGATTTAAAGTTTATTCCGAACTTTTTAAATATGATGTTTGCATCATCAAATCGAGACTATGTTATTGAAGATGATGTTGTAGAAGCTCTTCAGACTTTGTTTATTTTGCATGCTGATCATGAACAAAACTGTGGAACTTCAACTGTGCGTATGGTTGGAAGTTCAATGGCAAATTTGTTTGCTTCTGTTTCTTCCGGTATTTGTGCTCTTTGGGGACCACTGCATGGTGGTGCAAATCAAAGAGTGACTGAAATGCTCGAAAAAATTTATCGAAGCGGTGGAGATGTAAAGAAATTCATTAGAAAAGTTAAAGACCGCGATAGCGGTACACGCTTGATGGGGTTTGGTCATCGAGTTTACAAAAATTATGATCCTAGAGCGCGTCTTATCAAGAAACATGCAGATGTTTTGTTGAATCGCCTAGGAATTAACGATCCATTGTTAGAAATTGCTATGAAACTTGAAGAGGCGGCACTTAAAGATAGCTTCTTCGTTGATCGAAAGTTGTATCCAAATGTTGATTTTTATAGTGGCATTATTTATAATGCTATTGGAATTCCTGTTGATATGGCTCCTGTTATGTTTGCTATGGCTCGCATGCCTGGGTGGATTGCTCAGTGGATGGAAATGCGTAATTCTGAAGGTTTAAGAATTAGCAGACCGAGACAGATTTATACAGGGGAAACAAAAAGGGATTATGTTCCTATTGATAAGAGAAGATAAGAAAGGTTTATTGCTGTGATTACATTTTCAAAAACATTAATATCTGGTGATTTAGTGCTCTTTTTAACAGAAGAGCAGATTAAAAAAGTTTCTGAGATTAGAATTTCTTCTGAAATTAAGAAATCAATTAAAGCTCTTTCTGAGTCTAAACAGTTTTCTGCTTGCTCAGGCGAAGTGTTTCCTTTGGTTTTATCTAAAAAAGTTTGCTTGCTTGTTGGTTTGGGTAAGAAAAAGGAAATGACGCCATCTTCATTAAGAATTTCTGTAAGACAAGCGTTATTATCAAGCTATCTTAAGAAATCTAATAAAATAGATTTGATTCTTCATGATGATAGCGAGGAAAACATTCAAGGGTATGTTGATGGTATTTTATTAGGTTGTTATCAATGGAAAAAATATATTTCCAAGTCTACAGAATTACTCAAGAGGAAGATAAACCTTTTAGTTGCACCTAAGAAAACATTTCAAGATTTTGTAAAAGTTTGTGAAGGCGTAAATTTAGCAAGAGATTTGGTTAATGATAATGCCGATACGGTTACTTCTGTTTATTTTGAAAAAATAATTAAGTCACTTATTCAGGGAAAAAAGAATGTTTCTCTTGAAGTTTTAAATGAAAAAGATTTAAAGAAAAAAGGGCTCAATCTGCATCTTGCTGTTAATCGGGGTAGTAAATATCCGCCAAAGCTGATAATCGTTCGCTATGAAGGTGATCCAAAATCAAAAGATTCTACAGCTATCATCGGAAAAGGTATTACGTTTGACACAGGTGGACTTAATTTAAAGCCAAGTGGATATATGGAAACTATGCGTACAGATATGGGCGGTGCTGCTGCTGTTGTTGGAGCCCTTAAAAATACAATATCTTTAGGTATAAAAAAGAATCTTATTTTTGTTTGTAGCATGGCTGAGAATGCTGTTGGATCTGGAGCATATAAGCCAGGAGATGTATTTAAAAGCTACACAGGAAAGACTGTTGAAATCGGTAACACTGACGCTGAAGGAAGATTAGTTTTAGCTGATGCGTTAGGATATATTTCAAAAAATTATAAACCAAAATATATTATTGATCTTGCGACTTTGACAGGAGCTTGTGTTGTGGCGTTAGGATACGATTATACTGGGCTTATTTCTAATGATGACAAGTTTGCGTTAAAAATTTTACAGTCATCAGAAAAGACTGATGATCTTGCTTGGCGTTTACCAAATTATCCAGAGCTTAAAGATCATCTGAAATCTCAGTATGCAGATCTTAAAAGTACTGGCCTTCCAAAAGGGGCTGCTGGAACTTCTTCTGCAGCAGAATTTTTGCGCCAATTTATAAATGATGAAAAATGGGCACATCTAGACATTGCAGGGACATCTTTTGTTGAAGGAGCATCTCGAGGATATTTTGGATTTGGTGCAACAGGGGCTGGTGTTCGATTGGTAACAGATTTTTTGAAAAACTAAATAACAAGGGAGTGCGTTATGAATTTATGGCTTATCGCAGGAGTTGGAGTATTATTTATTTTTTTTAATTGGATTAAAATTGTTAATGAATATGAACGTGCAGTTATTTTTCGTCTAGGTCGCGTTTTAAAGAAAACAAAGGGGCCAGGTCTTGTTATTGTTTTTTGGCCTTTTGATCAAGCGCGCATCATAAGTTTGCGTCTTGTTGCTTTGGATGTTCCATCTCAGGATATTATTACAAAAGATAATGTTTCTGTTAAGGTTAATGCTGTTGTTTATTTCAAAGTTATGGATGCTATTAAGTCTATTATTGAAGTTCAGAATTTTCAATATGCCACATCGCAAATGGCGCAAACAACACTTCGGAGTGTTATTGGTGAAATGGAGCTGGATGATCTTCTTTCTCAGCGAGAAAAAATTAATGAGAAGCTTCAAACAATTTTAGATAAGCAAACTGATCCTTGGGGAATAAAAGTTGCAAATGTGGAAGTGAAAGATGTTGATATTTCTGAAGACTTAAAGCGTATCATGGCACGTCAAGCAGAAGCAGAGCGAGAAAAAAGAGCAAAAATTATTGCTTCGGATGGTGAGTTTCAAGCTGCTGAAAAGATCTGTCTGGCTGCCGATCGAATGAAGGATCATCCAATCGCTCTTCAATTGCGCTATTTACAAACATTGGTAGAGATAGGAAATACAAATAATACAACAACAATATTTCCAATTCCAATTGATATTTTTGAAACATTTAAAAAGGGTTTAGATAAAAAAGAGTAATTGTTATGGCAAAATTTCGAACAGAACAAGATAGCTTGGGATTTGTTAAAGTGCCTGCTGATGCGTTATATGGCGCGCAAACTGTTCGCTCATTGAAGAATTTTAATATTTCAAGTGAGCGTTTTTCTGTCGCTTTTATTAAATCTATTGTTGTAGTCAAAAAATCTGCAGCTCAAGCAAATAAACAGATAGGAATCCTCTCTTCGAAAAAGGCAGGGCTTATCATTCGCGCTTGTGATGAAATCCTTCAAGGAAAGCTGGATGATCAGTTTCCACTTTTAGTTTGGCAGACAGGAAGCGGTACTCAGACAAACATGAATGTTAATGAGGTTATCGCAAACCGCGCTATTCAACTCGCTAAAGGAAAAATTGGTTCTAAAAAACCGGTTCATCCTAATGACGATGTCAATAAATGTCAATCTTCAAATGATGTTTTTCCAACTGCCATGCATGTTGCCGCTGTTATTGCAACAGCACAAGATTTACTGCCCACTCTTATCGTTCTTGAAAAAGAATTCTCAAAGAAGGCAAAATCATTTTCAAAGATTATCAAGATAGGGCGTACACATTTAATGGATGCAACACCTTTGACTTTGGGTCAAGAATTTTCTGGTTATGCTCAGCAGCTTTCAAATGGAATTAAGCGAATCAAATCCGCTCTTCCAGATGTTAAAGAACTTGCATTAGGTGCGACTGCCGTTGGCACAGGTTTAAATGCACACTCTAATTTTCCAAAATTGGCAATAAAAAATATTTCAAAGTTAACTGGGATTATTTTTAAGGGAGCACCAAATAAGTTTGAAGCGATTGCTTCGCACGATGCGTTGGTTGCCTTGAGTAGCGCTTTAAAGGGAGTTGCCGTTTCATTGATGAAAATAGCCAATGATATACGTTTTCTTGCCTCAGGGCCACGATCTGGCATTGGAGAACTGATTTTGCCTGCTAATGAACCCGGAAGCTCAATTATGCCAGGAAAAGTTAATCCAACGCAGTGTGAGGCCATGACTATGGTTTGTGCACAAATTATTGGAAACGATACAACGGTTTCAATCGCAGGAGCAAGTGGAAATTTTGAGCTTAATGTTTTTAAGCCAGTTATTATTTTTAATGTCTTACAGTCTATAAGAATTTTGTCTGATGCGTTAAAGAATTTTAATAAAAATTGTGTTTCTGGAATCAAGCCAAATTTAAAAAGAATTAAAGAAAATTTAGATAACTCTTTAATGCTTGTTACAGCACTTAATCCCGTTATTGGCTATGATAAAGCTGCTAAAATTGCTCAAAAGGCATATGCAGAAGATACTTCATTAAAAAAAGCAGCTATGGCGCTTGGCCTTTTAACTGAAAAAGAATTTGATAAGATTGTCAATCCGCAGAAAATGATTTAAAGTAAGAAAGCTTAAAGCATGCTCGATATAATTATTATACTTTAATTATCGGCACGCTTTTTTCTTTTATAATTATCCCACCATATTTAGTCAAAAAAGATAAGAAAGAAAAGGAAATAATTATTCTTTGAATTCTGCGACGAGACTGGAGATAGAGGATTTTGCATCTCCAAACAACATGCGGGTATTTTCGTTAAAGAAAAGCTTGTTAGAGATTCCTGCAAAACCTGTAGCCATTGACCGTTTTAAAACAAAAACGGTTTTTGCTTTATAGGCTTGAATGATTGGCATGCCGTAGATTGGGCTTGATTCATCGTTTTCTGCAGCAGGATTTACAACATCGTTTGCACCAATCACGATGCAAACATCAACACTATCCATAATTGGATTAATGTTATCCATTTCATAAAGTTGATCATAAGAGACATTAGCTTCAGCAAGCAGCACGTTCATGTGTCCTGGCATGCGTCCAGCCACGGGATGAATTGCATATTTTACATCAGCACCATTTTCTTCTAGTAATTCTCCTAGTTCTCGCACAACGTGTTGTGCTTGTGCGACAGCAAGGCCATATCCTGGCGTTATAACGACTGAACTGGCAGCCTCAAGAATAAGATAAGCATCTTCAATACTGATAGGATTAATTTCACCTTGCTCCTCAGAAGATTGCTTTTTAACTTTAGAGCCAAAGCCACTAAAAAGAACATTGGTTAAAGAGCGATTCATCGCCTTGCACATAATGCGCGTTAGAATTATGCCGCTGGCACCTACTAGAGCGCCAGCTACAATCAAAATATTATTTTGAATAACAAATCCTGCAGCACAAGCTGCAAGACCAGAATAGCTATTTAAAAGAGAGATGACAACTGGCATATCTGCGCCACCAATCGAGATAACAGAAGAAATTCCAAGAATAAAAGAAAGGATAACGATAACAAGAAATACTAAATAAGATCCGCTGGGATTAATAGTTAAAATTAATCCTGCTATTAAAAGAAAAATTAATATTCCTAGATTTAAAATTCTTTGGCCATCAAAAAGAACTGGCTTTGACGGGAGAATTCCGCTTAATTTTCCCCAGGCAACGATACTTCCCGTAAAAGTAACTCCTCCAATTAAAACAGAAAGAACGATTGTGATGGTTGTGAGCATTTGAAAGTTTTGGCTATAGTGAAAAACAGCCCAGCCTACTAAAAGGCTAGCAATGCCACCAAAACCATTTAAAAGAGCAACCATTTGAGGTATAGCTGTCATGGCGATAAGGCGTGCAGAAAAAATACCGACAACAGATCCGATAGCGATACCTATAATAATCCATTGAAAACTTAAGCCATTAGCCAAAAGCGTTGCTGCAACGGCAACGAACATTCCCAATGCAGATATAAGGTTACCTTTGCGCGCTGTAACAGGAGAGCTCAGCATCTTTAAGCCAAAAATAAAAAATATGGCCGCAACAATATAGCTTAAATTAATAAAAAGCGATGTATTCAAAAAAATCCTCCAAATTATTTCTTCTTTTTACACAGATTTTGCATTGCAAAATCTTCTTAAGATTAAATCTTTTTTATTTCTATTTTTTTGTTAGATTTAGGCTTAAACATAGCAAGCATGCGGTCTGTCACAAGATAACCACCAACAACATTAATTGTTGCAAAAATAACAGCTAAAACCCCTAACGTTGTGCTAACTATATTGTTTCCAGTTCCAGCAGAAATTAATGCTCCGACTAAAGTAATGCCCGAAATAGCATTAGAACCAGACATTAAAGGTGTGTGAAGCGTAGACGGAACTTTTGAAATAAGCTCAAACCCTAGAAAAATAGAAAGGGCCAGAATAAATAAAAGAAATATAAGTGTATTTATATCGATCATATTAAATTAGCTCGTTGACAATTTCGTTGCCATGTGTCACAAGGCAGCTTTTAATGATTTCATCATCAAGGTTAAGATTGAATGTTTTAGTTTCAAGATTCCAATATTCTTTAATAAGATTTACAAGATTGTTGGCATACATTTCGCTTGCATCCACCGCAACAGACGAAGGAAGGCTTTCACATCCGATAATTTTTACGTTATTAACAACATTTGTTTTATTTAATTCTGAACCACTAACATTCCCACCAGATTCTACTGCCATGTCTACAATAATACTTCCTGGCTTCATTTTCGCAATCATTTCATCTGTAATAATAAGAGGAGCTGTTCTGCCAAAAACTTGAGCTGTCGTTATAATAATATCTGAAACAGAGCAAACTTTTGCCATTTGGTCTCGTTGTTTCTGAATTTGTTCCTCTGATAATTGCTTAGCATACCCATTTTTTGTTTTCTGAGTAGCACCTAAGTCAATTTTTATAAATTTTGCACCTAGAGATTCAATTTGTTCGGCAACTTCGGGACGTGTATCAAAAGCGTCAACGCGGGCGCCAAGCCTTTTGGCTGTAGCGATTGCTTGTAGCCCTGCAACCCCAGCACCAACAATGAACACGCGTGCCGGTGAAATTGTTCCAGCAGCTGTGATTTGCATAGGAAACACTTTTTGACTTTCTTTCGCTGCGATAAGAACAGCAGCATATCCTGCTAAATTTGCTTGTGAACTTAAAGCATCCATTTTTTGAGCACGTGTAATGCGAGGAATAAGTTCCATACTAATAGCGCTAATATTTTGCGCAGAAAATTTCTTGATTAATTCTTTTTCATTGAATGGATTTAGAAAGCTTATATAAATGCTTTCTTTTTTAAGAAGGCCAATTTCATCTTCAGACGGTTTTCCAATACGTAAAATAATATCAGATGAAGAGAGGATTTCATTTCGACTCTTTGAAATTTTGGCACCAGACTTTTCATAGTCATTGTTTGAGATATTAATTGAATCGCCAAGTCCATTTTCACATAAAACCGTTGCGCCAAGCTTAACTAGCTTTGCAACAGATGAGGGAGTTGCAGCAACGCGTTTTTCTTTATTGTTGAGTTCTTTTATAATGCCGATAGTCATCAATTTAATAAAATCCTTTTTAAAGTTAACTCATCTTAACAAAAACAAAATTTAAGCGCAAGAAATATCGGTCTTTTTCTTAATTCGAGATCAAGCGAAGTAAGGGCAATATTACCTGAGAAATGAAAAGAAAAACAATAACAGAGGAATCTTGACACTGATTTTACTTACCTTTATAGTAAAGGTAATAAAATACACAAAACGCTTTCAGGAGTAGAGATTTTTTGTTAAAATTATCAAAAATCATTTGGCATGATGGGCGAGTTCTTGAAACTTCAGGTGAAACTCTCAAAGTATTGATTGAGAATTTTTCTTCTTGCTCTGAGTGTCATGCAAAGGGTGCTTGTTTAGTTTCCGACAAAAAAGAAAAGATTATTGAAGTTGATAGATCGAATGAACTTTTTTGTGTTGGAGAAAAAGTTGTTGTTTATTTTGAAGAGAAACTAGGATTTTTAGCTCTTGGGCTAGGTTATGTTATTCCGTTCTTTCTTCTTTTGGGAACTTTGTTTTTATCTTTTGAATTATCTAGAAATGAACTTTTATCTGGGTTCTTCTCAATAGCTATACTTGTTCCATATTATTTTTTATTATATATTCTTCGTCATAAAATTAAAAAAGTTTTTGAATTTCGAGTTGAAAGAAATAAATGAGTTTAACCATATTATATACTATTGCTTCGCTTAGCACCATTGCTGTTCTTTCCGGTGTCATTCTTTATTTTATTGCTAAAAAATTTAAAGTTATTGAAGATCCTCGCATTGATCAAGTTAATGAAGCGTTACCTGCTGCCAACTGTGGAGGGTGCGGATATCCAGGCTGCCGGAGCTTTGCAGAAGCGTGTGTTAAATCTCGAGATTTAGAAGGTTTATTTTGTCCAGTAGGCGGAAATAAATGTATGGGCGAAGTTGCAAAAGTGTTAGGAATTGAAGTTATTGAAAAAGAGGCTATGTTGGCTGTTGTTCGATGCAATGGATCTTATCAGAATAGACCTCGCACAAGCATTTATGACGGTACAACTTGGTGTAAAATTGTTCATAATCTTTATGTAGGTGAAACTGGATGTTCGTTTGGATGCTTAGGGTTGGGCGATTGCGTTAAGGCGTGTAAATTTGATGCTATCTATATAGATGAAAAAACTGGACTACCTGTTATTGATGAGGAAAAATGTGTATCTTGTGGTGCATGTGTTAAGGCTTGTCCACGACAGTTAATTGAATTGCGATTAAAAGGAAGAGCAAACAGGCGCATATTCGTTTCTTGTTCAAATACTGAAAAGGGTGGGGTTGCAAGAAAAAATTGTACAGCCGCCTGCATTGGTTGCGGTAAGTGCGTTACGGTTTGTCCTTTTGATGCAATTGAAATGCGAAATAATCTTGCTTATATTGATTACAAGAAATGCAAACTTTGTCGAAAGTGTGTTGCTGAATGTCCAACAAAAGCAATTCATGAAATTAATTTCCCCCCTAAAAAGGTAGATCCGAAGCCAGAAATTGAAACAAAAACAGAAGAAGCGGAAACATGAGTCAGTTTAAAAATTTAAAAACATTTCCAGTTGGTGGAATTCACCCCAAAGATCAAAAGCTTTCTGCAAATAAAGAAATTAAATCTTTAAAGATTCCAGACATTGTTTCAATTCCTGTTTCTCAGCACTTGGGGGCGCCAGCAAAACCAATTGTGAAAATCAATGATTCTGTGAAAGTTGGTCAAATTATTGCCGAGAGCGGTGGATATGTATCAACAAATATTCATTCAAGCGTTTCTGGCGTAGTATCAAAGATCGATAACGTTATGGATGCCAGTGGATACAAGCGATTAGCCGTTACCATAAAAGTACAAGGAGATGATTGGTTAGAAGGCATTGATTTAAGTTTGGATCTTAAAAAAGAAATTGCGCTTTCTAAAGAAGATATTATTTCTAAGCTTCAAAAAGACGGCATCGTTGGATTAGGTGGAGCAACATTTCCTATCCATGTAAAATTAACGCCTCCAAAGGGAAAGACAGCTGATATTCTCTTGATCAACGGTGTTGAGTGTGAACCGTTTTTAACGTCAGATCATCGCTTGATGATTGAAAAAGGTGAAGAAACTTTAATTGGCATAAAAATTATTATGCAGGCTCTTGGTGTTTCAAAAGCATTGATTGGTATCGAAGCAAATAAAGCTGATGCCATTGATCATTTTTCAAATCTTTCAAAAAGTTATGATGGAATTTCTGTTGTTCCTTTAAAAGTTCAGTATCCGCAAGGCGCAGAAAAACAATTAGTTGAAGCTTTGATTAACCGTCAGGTTCCGATTGGAGGACTTCCTATCGATGTTGGAGTTGTTGTCCAAAATGTTGGAACAGCTTTTGCTGTTTATGAATCGATTCAAAAAAATAAACCTCTTGTTGAGCGCGTTGTCACAGTGACAGGAAAAAATGTTAAAAATCCATCAAATTTTCTTGTTCGCTTTGGTATTCCTGTTTCAGATTTAATCGAAGCAGCTGGTGGACTTCCAGATGAAACGGGTAAAATTATTAGCGGTGGGCCGATGATGGGAAAAGCTTTAAATACAACTAACGTTCCTGTTACGAAAGGAACATCGGGTATTTTATTAATGCCGACAGAAGAATCAAAACGAGGAGAAGTTTTAAATTGTATTCGTTGCGCTAAGTGTGTTGGGCGCTGTCCATTAGGACTAGAGCCGTATTTGCTTATGAATTTAGTTGAAAAAGGATTTTATGATCAAGCGCAACAAGAACAAATTCTAAATTGTTGCGAATGTGGAACCTGCGAGTTTACATGTCCAGCTGATAGACCGCTATTAGACTACATCCGTCTTGGAAAATCAATTATTAATCAACGTTTACGAGAGAAAAGTCAGAAATGAACAATGAAAAATTAATCGTCTCTTTGTCTCCGCATATTTCTGGAAAAGATTCTGTTTCGCGTATTATGTACGATGTTCTTATTGCGCTTTCACCAGCACTTCTTGTTTCGATTTATATGTTTGGTTTTGGGGCATTGCGAGTCACATTGATTGCCATTTTTTCAGCTGTTTTGTTCGAATATATTATTCAAAAATTTATGCTTAAAGTTGCTCCTACGATTAATGATGGATCTGCTGTTATTACCGGTCTTCTGTTAGCTTTTAACGTTCCTAGCAATTTACCTTGGTGGATGGTTGTTTTGGGAAGTTTTGTAGCTATTGCCATAGCTAAAATGTCTTTTGGTGGACTTGGCAATAATCCGTTTAATCCAGCACTTGTAGGACGAGTATTTTTATTTGTTTCTTTTCCTGTTGCGATGACAAGTTGGCCTGTGCCAATTGTGACACGATTTAAATTAATTGATGCTGTAACTTCTGCAACACCACTTTCAATTGTTAAAGAGGGGTTGAAGAATAATGTTGCTACATCAGATTTGATGTCAAAACTTCCAAATTATTCAGATTTATTTTTTGGGCAAATTGGAGGATGCATTGGAGAGGTTTCTGCTCTTGCACTTCTTTTGGGTGGGGCTTACTTACTTTATCGAAAGGTGATTACTTGGCATATTCCAGTTGCTATGATCGGCGCGATTGTGCTATTTTCCGGTATTCTCTGGGGAGCTGATCCAGAAAGATATATGGATCCAATGTTCCATATATTAACAGGTGGCGTCTTTTTAGGTGCTATTTATATGGCGACAGACATGGTAACATCGCCAATGACGCCTAAGGGAATGCTTATTTTTGGTATTTTAATTGGGCTCATTACAGTGGTGATACGTATTTTTGGCGCTTATCCTGAAGGCGTTTCATTTGCGATTTTAATTATGAATGCTTTTGTTCCTCTTATCGATAAATTTTGTAAACCTAAAAAGTACGGTTTAATAAAGGTAAAAAATGGCTAAAAAAGAATCTAATTTTATAAATATGGTTTCAACGCTATTTATTATTGCGTTGATTTCTTCAACACTGCTAGGCTTTGTCTACGAACAAACTAAAAAGCCTATTTCTGAAGTTGCACTTCAAAAAAAGATTAAAGCTGTCGAGAATGTAGTACCGAAATTTGATAACAATCCACTTGATGACGCTAAGATTATTAAAATGGATGGAGAAGATGTGACAATTTATGTTGCGAAAGAAAAGAATAAAACCGTTGGTCTTGCCATTGATACGTTTACCATGAAAGGATTTTCAGGCTTGATTCGTTTGATGGTTGGTATATTGCCGGATGGTACGATTCATAACATTGTTGTTTTAAGCGCAAATGAAACGCCTGGACTTGGAGATAAGATTCAAAAAAGCAAGTCTAATTTCTCTGATCAATTTAATGGAAAGAATCCTAATAATTTTGATTTAAAGGTCAAACGAGATGGTGGGGATGTTGATGCGATTACAGCGGCAACAATTAGTTCTCGAGCATTTTGCGATGCCGTTAGACGCGCTTATCAGATTTATAAAAAGGAAGTTAATTGATGAATCAGTGGAAAAATTTCACCAAAGGTCTTTTAGCGGAGAATCCGGTTCTTGTTTTACTTCTAGGACTCTGCCCAACGCTAGGGGTTACAACATCTGCAATTAATGGTTTAGGAATGGGCATTGCAACAACATTTGTTTTGGTAATGTCAAACTTTGTTATTTCAGGCATTAAAAGTTTAATTCCCGACAAGGTCCGAATTCCATCATTTATTGTTGTTATTGCTTCGTTTGTTACCATTGTTGATCTTGTTATGGCTGGTTATTTACCGGCTCTACATGCACAGCTTGGCATCTTCATTCCTTTGATTGTTGTTAATTGTATTGTTTTAGGACGTGCTGAAGCTTTTGCTTCTAAAAATAATATCTTAAGTTCTATAATTGATGGTCTTGGCATGGGTTTAGGTTTCACATTAGCGATTACTGTTTTAGGTGGTGTGCGGGAAATTCTTGGATCTGGAGCAATATTTGGTTTTAAATTTATTCAAGGAGATGGGATACTTGTTTTTGCGCTAGCTCCTGGAGCTTTCCTGGTGCTAGGATATTTAATTGCAGTTGCAAATAAGCTTAATAAGGGAGCTAACTAATGCAATATGTCTTAATAATTATTTCAGCTGTCTTAGTTAATAATATTGTGTTGGCTCAATTTTTAGGAATTTGTCCTTTTTTAGGTGTTTCAAAAAAGCTATCAACTGCAATTGGTATGGGTGGGGCTGTTTTATTCGTTATGACGCTTTCAACAATCGTAACGTATTTGATTCAAAATTATGTTTTGGTTCCATTGAAAATTGATTTTATGCAAACGGTTGTTTATATTCTTGTTATTGCTGCCTTAGTCCAGATGGTCGAACTTGTCTTAAAGAAGGCTAGTCCTGCACTTTATCAGGCATTGGGAGTTTTCTTGCCTTTAATTACAACAAATTGCGCAATTTTAGGTGTTGCTATTCTTGTTATTCGAAAAGATTATAATCTTATGGAGAGCACTGTTTTTGCTATTGCAAATGCTATAGGATTTACACTGGCCCTTGTTGTGTTTTCTACAATTCGAGAGCGTTTAGAGCTTTTGGATATTCCAGAAGCTATGAAAGGTATTCCAATTTCTCTTGTTGTCGCTGGGCTTCTAGCGCTTGCCTTTATGGGTTTTGCGAATATCGTTTAACGTTCCTAGCCGTTTTAGATTTTTTAAAAAAGAAGAGAGGCTTATGAATTTGTATCTTAATTGCACGCTTGCTTTAATTGCATTAATTAATCCTGTTAGTAAAATTTTTATTATTTCTACTTTATCGCCTGAGACAAAAAAAGGTGAACTTAAGCGTGTTATCGTTAAGGCAACAATCATTGCCGCAGGCATTCTAATATCATTTACATTAATTGGTGATATTCTTTTAAAAGTTATATTTCATATTAATATTTATTCTTTACAAATTGTTGGAGGCCTAATACTTTTATTTCGTGGATTTCAAGCATTAAACAAAGGGCTCTTTTTTGAAACAACAACAAATCAAAGATTAGAAGATGCTTCAATTGTTCCTTTAGCGTCACCAATGATAGCAGGTCCTGCAACAATTACAGCGGCTTTATCTTTTCCTTCGCAATACGGCATGATAACAACGTTAATTTGTATTATTATTGCGATTATTATTAATTTCTTCGTTATGTTTTATGCTCAAGCAATTGGAAATGTTTTAAAACAATACAATCTTATGGGTGCGCTGATTCGCATTACTGGACTAGTTGTTGCAGCCATTGGTGCACAGCTTATGCTTGATGGAATTTTCGCGTATATACAATTTCATTTCTAAAATATGAAAAGAATATATTTAACAATTATTATAATGGTGCTGATTATGACAAATTCTTCTTTTGCACAAGAAACTGAAAAAGCTATTTTTGCTGGAGGATGCTTCTGGTGCATGGAACCGGCATTCGAAGGTCTTGATGGCATTTTAGAAGTTGTAGCAGGGTATAGTGGCGGTAAAGAGAAAAGTCCTGGCTATGCAGAAGTTTCATCTGGGAGAACGGGACACCTTGAGGCCATAGAAATCACTTATGATCCTTCAAAGATAAAATATGAAGATCTCTTAGATATATTTTGGAAAAATATTGATCCAACAGATAAAGATGGACAATTTGCTGATAAAGGGAGTCAGTATACATCTGCTATTTTTTATACAACAGAAAATCAATTAAAATTAGCAGAGGCCTCAAAAGAAAATTTAGAAAATCTTAAAGTATTTGATCGGCCAATTATTACAGCTATTCGCAAGGCGCAAACTTTTTATCCAGCTGAGAATTATCATCAAGATTATTATAAAAAGAATCCAATTCATTACAATGCCTACAAGGAAGGCTCCGGGCGAAAAACTTTTTTGCAATATCAATGGGGAGGTAGAGAGAATATGAGAATTTGTCCCTTAAGGCTAAAAACTAAAAATGAGAACAAAGATCTCAAAAATATCTTAACGCCAACGCAATATCAAGTCACGCAAGAAAATAAGACTGAACCTGCTTTTAAGAATGAATACTGGGATAACAAAGAAGAAGGCATCTATGTTGATATCGTTTCAGGGAAACCTCTTTTCGCATCTACTGATAAATTTGACTCAGGAACAGGTTGGCCAAGTTTTACAAAACCTATCGATCAAGATTGCCTAGTCGAGAAACAAGATGATACTTTAGGCGTTTCTCGAATAGAAATTCGAAGTCAAAAGAGTGATTCTCATCTAGGTCATGTTTTTTCCGACGGACCAGGACCAGATGGTCAACGTTTTTGTATCAATTCTTCTGCACTTCGCTTCATTTCAAAAGAAGATCTTGAAAAAGAAGGCTATGAGCAATACAAAAATTTATTTTATTGACAAAATGTTGATAATAAGTCATACTGCTTTTGAGTTAATGAAGGAAAAGAAGCTTGAAACCGTTTGGGTAGAAAGAACTTGCCTCAGCGGTTTTTTTAGTTTCATGCCATTATTGCCCTAGTTTTAATCAAAAAAGTTTTAAGCTTTAAGGATTAGGGTTAATACTCAAAGATTGCGAAAGGAGGTTAAATAATGGCAAAAGGTACAGTAAAGTGGTTTAGTAACCAAAAAGGTTATGGTTTTATCTCGCCAGAAGAAGGCAAAGATGTGTTTGTACATCATAGCGAAATTCAAGGAGATGGCTATAAGTCTTTAGAAGAAGGACAAGCCGTTGAGTTTGAAATTACTCAGGGTCCTAAAGGTGAACAAGCCCAAAATGTTGTAAAAGCATAAAAAGGCGATTTATAATATTGCTATTTTAAGAGTCAGTGCTCAAAAGCGCTGGCTCTTTTTTTATTCAAAACTCGTTGGTGATGTTGTTAATTAATGATAAAATGATTCAAACAATTAAAAACAGGAGGGTAAATGTTATTATTCATAATTTTAGCTGTTGTCGGTCTCGTATTATTTGGAATGTACAACACTTTGATCGGAAGAAAAAACGATGTCGAGAAATCATTTTCTTCTATCGATGTCATGTTAAAAAAGAGATATGATCTTATTCCAAATCTTGTTAACACCGTAAAGCAGTATATGCAACATGAGGCAAATACCCTAACAGAAATTACCGAGCTTCGCGCTAAAGCTGTCGCTGGAAATCTATCATCTGATGAACGAGTTGATCTGGATAATAAAATTACAAAAACTTTAGGCGGGATTATGGTTGCTGTTGAGAATTATCCTGATCTTAAGGCAAGCCAAAACTTTATTCAGCTACAGGGAACTCTTAATGAAGTTGAAGAGCAAATTTCAGCTGCTCGTCGAAGCTATAATGCAGCTGTCACCGAATATAACAATTCCGTTGAAATGTTACCGACAAATATTATGGCTTCTGCAATGGGATATCGTCGCAAAGTTGTTTTTGCTGCTGCTAAAAATGAACGTGAGAATGTTAAGGTCGGAGATTTATTTAATAAATAAAAAGGAGCTTATTCTTGCGAACAATTGACGAACTTTCTAAGTTTTATAGTGAAAAACTTCTTCCTGGTATCCGTATTTTAGAAGAAAAAAGGAAAGACGTTCTAACATTAGTTATTGCTTATTGTTCCATTATTATTTTATTGGGTGGATCTCTTTTTTTCTATGTTATTAAAATCAGCGGCCCTGGAAGTGACGATAGAGGCCCTGGTTATATTCTAGTTTTAACATTTGCAGCAGTTTTTGGAACTTACTATCTTCTGACAAAGGGATATGTTAGCAATTTTAAAGATGTTGTTATTAATCCTCTCGTTAAATTTATGGATCCTGGATTAATTTATGAAAAAAATGGATTTGTCCGGGAGGCAAGATTTAATGCAAGTCAAATCTTTACACATGCCATCAACGAATACGGTGGCGATGATTTTGTCTCTGGCACAATAGAAAAAACAAAGGTTCAATTTTCTGAAATTTGCGCTAAATATGTAACCCGCGGATCAAGAAGTAGAAGCGAGAGAACTATTTTTAAAGGACTTTTCTTTATTGCCGACTTCAATAAGGATTTTTGTAAGAAAACTTTTGTTCTCCCTGATAGGGCTGAGAGTATGCTTGGAGGGTTGGGGACAATGCTACAAAAAATGAATACGGCCAGGCCACCTCTTGTAAAACTAGAAGATCCTGAGTTTGAGAAACTTTTTGCTGTCTACAGCGAAGATCCAGTTGAGTCTCGATATATTTTGTCACCGAGCTTGATGCAACGAATTGTGAGCTTTAAAAAGAAAAGTGGTCGAAAAGTATATCTTTCTTTTATACGGTCGAATGTCTACATTGCAATTTGGTATCGCAGGGATCTCTTTGAACCTAGAGTTTTTCAAACAATGCTAGACTTTTCGCCGATTGAAGAATATTTTCGAGATCTTCAACTTGCCATTGACATTGTTGATGATCTTAATTTAAATACCCGCATTTGGTCTAAACAATAAAAATATGTTAAATGGTAATCATCCTGCTCGATGGTGGAATCCTCTAGAGAATAACGCTGTTCAGTGCGTTCTTTGTCCGCGCAACTGCATCATCCCTGATGGAAAGAATGGATTTTGTTTTGTGAGGGCTAATCATGATGGAAAATTAGTCCTGACGACTTATGGTCGTTCTAGCGGATTTTGCATTGACCCTGTTGAGAAAAAACCTCTCTATCATTTTTATCCTGGAACAAGTGTCCTATCTTTTGGAACTGCAGGATGCAACATGGGGTGCAAATACTGTCAAAATTGGGATATTTCAAAATCAAAAGAATTTGATCGACTTTGCGAGAAAGCATCGCCTGTAATGATTTCGGATACTGCTAAAAAAGTTGGCGCAAAATCTGTAGCGTTTACATATAACGATCCTATTATTTTTTCAGAATACGCCATTGACACAGCAAAAGAATGTCAAATAAACGGAATTAAGACCATCGCCGTAACAGCGGGTTACATATCACAAGAGGCCAGAGAAGAATTTTTTGAATATATTGATGCCGCTAATGTTGATTTAAAATCTATTCGAAACAGTTTTTATAACAGAATTACGCTCGCAGAAATAAAACCGGTTTTGGACACACTTATTTTTATTAAAGAAAAAACAAATGTTTGGCTTGAGCTTACAAATTTAATTATTCCAGGAGAAAATGATTCTGACGGAGATCTTAATGATATCTGCAGCTGGATTGCTGATCATCTTGGAAATGAAATTCCTGTTCATTTCAGTGCGTTTCATCCAGCATTTCAAATGATGAGTTATCATCCAACACCAAAGCAAACGCTGATCAGAGCAAGACGAATTGCCATGGATAAAGGGTTAAAATTTGTTTACACAGGAAATATTGACGATGATGAGGGGTCAACAACATATTGCTCGGTTTGCCATCAAAAAATTATTCAACGTAAATGGTACGAGATCACAAAATATAATATTTCTATGAACAAATGTATGAATTGCCAAACAACGTGCGCTGGCCATTTCGATGAAAAACATGGCACATGGGGATCAAGATGTGTTTCGGTTAAGCTAGAGGAGTAGAGATGAAAATTTTAAGTTGGAATGTTAACGGTGTCCGTGCCATTGAAAAGAAAGGATTCCTCACTTGGATTAAAAAAGAGAATCCAGATATCTTATGTATCCAAGAGACAAAATGCCACCCAGATCAGCTAACAGATGCATTATTAAAACCTCGTGGATACAAAACATTTTGGGCAGCAGGTGAAAAGAAGGGATATAGCGGCGTCTCTGTTTTTAGCAAGAAAGAACCGCAAAGCGTGACAACTAAAATTGGGAAAAAGGAATTTGATTGTGAAGGAAGAAATTTAATTTTAGATTTTGGAGACTTTGTTTTATTTAATATCTATTTTCCTAATGGAGGCGTTGAAAATAAACGAGTCCCGTATAAGATGAAATTTTACGATCAATTCTTAAGAAAAGTCGAGTCATTCCGCAAAAAAGGAAAAAATATTATTGTTTGTGGAGATGTTAATACTGCGCACACTGAAATCGATTTAGCTCGACCTAAAAACAACGAAGAGAACACAGGATTTCTACCTGAAGAACGCGATTGGATTACAAAGCTTATTAAAAAAGGGTACGTTGATACATTCCGTCATTTTCACCTCAACAAGCCTGATTGTTATACATTTTGGAATTATCGAACTGGTGCAAGACCGCGTAATGTTGGGTGGCGTCTAGATTATTTCTTTGTCAATAAAGAGCTTTTGTCTAAAATGAAGAGCTCATATATTTTAAAAGATGTTCTCGGCTCCGATCATTGCCCAATTGGGATTGAAACCAGCCGCGTTTAACCCCGAGACTAAACACGGTTCTTCGTATAATTGTGTTTATACCCTCTTTTTTTGGTAGCGCTTTCTCAAAACCCCCTCAAATCCCTTAAATTCGTATATATATATTCTATACTTTAATAGTCAGGATAAGACTATGGATACGGAGATAAGAGATATGTTTCAACATAAGGATATAAATTAATTAATATGTGTTCTTCTTAGCCACGGGAGAGAATATTGAAATTTTTTAATAAAACGATATCGATTTTAATACTCATCTGTTTTTTTGCAACTGTTGTTGTCCCATCTCAAGCCTACGCTCAAGGTGTTATAGGGCTTCCTCATCCAGGGGCAATGGTTAATTTAAGCCCGGCTTTTACCCCAGCCATTCTTCGTGGAATGCGCGTTTATCCTGAAAACTCTCTTAAATTTGATTTTATTGTTGATTCTGGAAATACAAAGCTTCAAGGGGATCAGCTAAAGAAAGAATCAGAAAAAATTGTTAAATATTTCTTAGCTGCCTTAACTATCCCAGAAAACGATTTGTGGGTCAATTTATCTCCTTATGAAGAAAATCGTATTATTCCTAATGCTTTAGGCCAGACTGAAATGGGTGTAGATCTCCTAGCTCAAGATTATATTCTAAAGCAAATTATGTCTTCTTTGATTTATCCAGAAAATGATTTTGGAAAAGAATTCTGGGGAAAAGTATATAAAAAGGCATATGAGGAATACGGAACAACAAATATTCCTATTGATACGTTTAACAAGGTTTGGATTGTTCCTCAAAAGGCAGTGATTTATGAAGATCGAGACAAGGTTTTTCTAACTGATAGTTATTTGAAAGTTATGATGGAGCAGGATTATTTAGCCCTTGAAAATAAAAAAGACACAAAAAAAGATAATTCAGATCAAGAAAAAGAAAGACAAGCGAATACACGAGCTGATAATAACTTAAGCGCGTCGATTGCCAAAGAAGTCATTATTCCTTTATTAGAAAAAGAGGTTAATGAGGGTAAGAATTTTGCTCAATTACGTCAGATATTTCATGCCATGGTTTTGGCGACTTGGTACAAGCAAGCTTTGCGCAATTCGATTATTACAAAAGTTTATGCGGATAAAAATAAGGTTGCTGGTATTCAGATGCCAGATGAGCGTCCTGTTAATGTTGATAATATTTATAATCAATATCTTGCTGCTCATGAAAAAGGTGTCGTTAATTATCTAAAAACCGAATATGATCCGTATTTAAGGAAATATGTAACCCGTAAATATTTCTCAGGTGGTTTTGAGGGGAGCAAGGTTTCGTCTTCAATTATTAAAAGACCTTTGAGAGCTCTAAAAAATACAGCTCAATCCGTTATCGTTGGTCTTGGGTTTAGAGCTTCAGTCGTATTGGCTGTGCCGAAAACAACATCAGCTACTTCTGAGCTTGACCCTGAATCGCATAGACTGCCAGATACATTCAATAAATCTCCTGCATCAGCTAGTAATACAGCTGTGCCATCTCTTTCCGAGAACACCATTAGCCAAACGGGAAATCTCGGTATTTATAACTATATTTACAACAACGTGCCCGAAGAGCTTAGAGAGGCTCCTGTAAAGGAGGACGGCGCTGCTCTGGCTTCTGATCTTGTTGCGAAATATCCAATACATACTTATAGAATTGATAACGAAGATGTTAAGGTGCACGTTATTCCTGTACAAGGATTGTTAGAGCACGAAGGGCGATCTGTATTCGATCAGGGAGAAAAGGGTTATATTCTTTATGTGGATTCTAATCTTGTCAATGATACAGCGTATATAGAGTCTCAAAGAAATATTGTTAAGAGGTATCTTGAAACTGCAAAAGAATCAAAAGGAATTCTTAAATATTTAAGTGGATCTTTGGCGTTATTAATTTTAGGAAGTGCTGGATACGTCATTAATCGGGATGAAGCGACAGCAAGATTCTATAAGAATTTCTTAGAGTATTTATCAAAAATGAAAAACGTTAGAGTCGAGCTTGACAACCAAACAATGATATTTCATGGACCCGAAGGTTCTCGGCTTAAAATAATATTAGATTTAAGAAATGATAAACTTACGTTAAAGCATAATTATTTATTAAACAAGACTGTAGATTATTCTGATAATAATGAAGCAGGGAGTGAGATTTTTGATCCTTTGACTAGAATTCTTTTACAAGATAAAAACTTTGAGCTAAGTCTTGATTCTATTGAATATGTTATTGATCACATTAATATTTACAAACCAAATGCTGGTAATACATTTGTTGAAGCCATGTTAGGATCTGCCATGATTCGTAATCCAGAAATATTTAATAGAACACAGAATTATTTGGGTATTCAAAAAGATAGCGCAAGCGACGTTGAAGAATTTTTATCTCGGTGCCTTACTTCAGCAATAAATGCTAATTTGGATTTTCTCCCAATTGTTATAAAAAAGATTAGTCAAGCGAAAGGAATAGGAGGAAGGGCACTAATTAGTTCACTGTGGGACTCCCTTTCACGTAAAAAAGAAATTAAACTAAAAAAAGAAGATTTAACTAATATTTTAAAATCTGATGTTATTTTTGAAAGAACGGATGTCTGGAAAAGATACGAGATGTCGTGGTTTCTTGGATTTATTCTTTCAAATAATCCTGACTTAGCTGAGGATATGTTATCAATGATTCCGAATATGACAAAAACGAATTATGATAATCCCTATTTTAACGATTTAAGTTTTCATCGAACACGCGCAATTCAAAATAATTTAATCGAGGCGATAGGGAGCAGCCTTAAAGATGACAACATTGAAATAACAATGTCTCAAATACTTGATCTTTGCAAAGTTACTTCAACATACGACAGGCTTGATACGAATGGTTATACCTCCAAAACTAATTTTATTTCAGGCCTTGGCAAATTTTTAGGCAAAGATTCCGCTTCATTAGAGTTTTTTTTAAAAGAGGTTGAGAATCGAGAGATAGAAGATTCTATATTATCAGAGCTTGCTTCGGCCTTAGGGAACGCAAGTGTGAGCGAAGAGCTGTTAAATCATCTGGAAAATGCTTCTTCAAATAAGATGAAGAAATTTTTAATAAAATCATTACGTTCTTTGCCTTATGGGATTAATGCTGAATTCTCTGGTCAAGTATACAGAATATTATTGACAAAAACTTTTTCAGATTCAGACACTTCATTTTTACTGCACTCTATTTCTCTCAGTGAAGATGATTCTTCGGGATCGAACACGGTTGTTACACAGTCTCAGTTTGAGCATCTTTTTAATGCCATGAAGAATCTTGTTGATCCGAATAAATTTGTAAATGATGTGTATAGCGATGTAGAAAGTTTGGCAAGAGTTGTTAATTTTTCTTTTGGTTCTAATCCAAACTTAAAGTTTACAGAGGAAGAATTTATTTCTTATTTAAAATATGCACCTCTTGTGCAGAACAAGAGAAGTAAAGCTAGGAAAGCGTTGATTTTAAGTATCGGTAAAATTTTATCTACGTATCCTAATTATTTCGATTCCTTAATTCTATCTTCGCCTGATTTCGTTAATGAGATACTTTCTCGAAATCCAAATCTTTTTCCAATTGTTATCAAAAAAACTCTTCAGATTAAATCTCAAGAGGCTAAAAGTGCTCTCTTTTCTTCAATAAAAACATCTTTTAAAAATAATCAAAGATTTCTTCCAGATTTTATTTTAGCTTCTTTAAACGCAGAAAACGATGATCAAGATCAAATCTTTGATGTTATAAAAAATTCGAACTTGGATCTTGGTATTGCAATTAAAGAAAACCAAGACATGTTCCGTAAGATTATAGATAAATTAGAAATTTATAAGAATCTGGAAGTTTACCGAAAAAATTATTCAGGATTAAGTGTTTTCTTAAAATTTTTATTAAACGAACCTGTCTCGGAAATGCGTTCCAATTTTAATAAAGTTATTGATACAATGAAGCCGTTATTGCAAAAAAATGATCCCTTTTTATCAATTGTTCTTTTTGAATGTTTAGCTCATAAAGGGTGGATAGAAAATATTAATGATATATATAGCCTTGCTTTTGTTATTAACCAATTTCTCAAAGAATCTGCATTAAAAAACTCTGAATCAGCTATTCATATTTTATCATGGATTGGACGAAACGGAGTCAAAGGTATTTTGGATGAAAATGCTGCAGACAAGAGAGAGCATCTTAAGAAGTATATACATCTGTCATCCCTTGTTTATTCTGCTACAAATATTGATTCTTCTATAGAAAAAGTGTCGGCAGCAGCAACTTTAAGAAAAATGACTGAACATAGTGAAGAGGATTTTCAATATATCCTTCAAATTATATCCGAAGTGTTTTTAAATAGCCTTGTCAGCTTATCAACAAGTTTGGTTGAAGAGCATATGGGGAGCAAGAAAGTACCGAATGGAATGAGTAGTTTGGAGAGTAAGATTGGCTCATATTTTTTAAAGAATGAAGAAAATATTAATAATTTCTTGATTGATATTTTTGGCGAAAAGAAAATTTCTGAGACCTTGGAAAGGTTTAAAGAAATTAATGAACTTAAAGAATTTAACGGACATAAAGTTCCAAAATATTTAAACACAATCTCTAGTGCTTATCGCGCTTATGCAGAGCAGGATCATATCGAGGCAAATTATTTATCGTATGCCCTAACATCAGCTTTGTTCCATTATTTGCGTAAAGGAGGAGAAGCTAAAGATGCCCTTAAAGGCGGGCTTGGGCCGAAAGCTTTGCATGAATTTGACAATGTTTTACTTAAAGGACAAAGAGAACCTGATCGCAATGTTGCTTTAGCGTTTTATGACGCTAAGCGTGGGAGAAATCCGCTAGAAGAATATGCCCGAAAAAGAAGTATTTTGGCAGGAGATTTTCTTCAAAGCGATTTGAGGAAAAAGAAAGACGATTTTGGGTTGCAAACAGCAAATTCATATATTTTAAAGATTTTACGATGGCAAAAATATGAGAGAATTGCAAAAGATAATATTTTTTATATTTTAAAAGCGCTTCAACGAGGAGAAATAAATAAAAAAGATTTTAATAATCTTCAAGCTCTTCTTGATCAGCAAATCAATATTTTAAAAGATTTTAAGAAAACAGGGCTTAAGAGTGACTATCTAAAACTTTTGCTTGGACAGATGCAAACAGACGGATCAAAAAGATTTTTTGATTTGATTAGCGCAGATTACAAGGAAAATCAAGATAATAAAGAAATCATTCAGCAAGCATTGCTTAATGAGAGTGAAAATATTGAGGTTATTCGTAAATATCATAGAAAAGCTACGACAGTTAGTGGAAAAAGTATATCTACTCGGAGGATAATTCCTGATGTGCAAATTGGTCAAAAGTATGAAGGAGAAGAATTAGATCCTGAAAGCCTTGAGTCAGTCGCTGATTTTATTGAGCATCCATGGATTGTAGAGGGAAAAACGCTTTTAGATTATTTTGAAGATGTCCAAGAACTTCGAAAAGACACCACTGAAGAAGGGGATTATTCAGATATTGATCTAAGCGCACTAAAGATAAGCTTAAGCGTTCAAGCAAAAGTGCAGAGAAGTCAAAAAAATTCTTTAGTTTCGATTGCAGATTTATCAAATCGTTTAAAATTGTTTTTTAAAGAAAATCAAAGGCGAGAAGAGGCTAGTGATTTTATATTCTCAAAATTGAATGATTTAGATTTGAAAACCGATATTGTAAATCAAGGATCAACTTCAAGAGACATGGATTTACCAGGAAAATACGATATTGATATTTTTGTTTCAGCTGATAAATCAGATATTGAAACTGGAGAGAAAATATTAAATGCGTTTCGTTCGCATTCACGATGTGTAGGGATTAGATATAAAAGGAATCATACTCCAAGTACAAATTTAATCAGTTTTCTTTTAAAATCAAACGATTCTAGTAGATATGAGACGAAAATCGAGATCTCGATAGGGAAAAAAGATGTTCTTTATGCTGATATTGTTAATAATCAAATTTCTCAAATTAAGCAAAAGTTTGGAGACAGTATCGAACGAGAGATTGTGTCGGATATTAAAATCTTGAAATTTCTAATGCAGGAAATTGTTCAGTCTTATAAAGGGGATAATGCAGGAATTAAAGGTGTTGGGGTTGAGCAGATTATTATGCAATCAGGAAAAACTCAAAAAAATGGCCGGATTATTGTTGAGCCAGGATCCTTAGGCAAAGCATTCGAAAAAATTTATATGGCTAGTTACGATCAACCTTCTGGTCGAATAAAGTCTTTAAATGAAGTAAAGAAAAATTTAATTTTTTATAATGAAAATGATGAAAATTGTTTAGACAACATGAACCAAGCTAGTTTTAATCGCCTTGTGCATATGGCTAAAATTTATATTGAAAGTCAAAATATTGGCGATGACATAACTGCAGAAGACTTACGTTATAATCTTTCTGATGCATTGAGCTATCGGGACGATATGTTCGGACTAGAAATTGATTCAAGGAAATATGTGATTAATGCTATTAATAAAATGAAATTTGACTATGAAAGAGTGGGGAAAAATAAAATCTTTATTTTCTTAAAGAATCAAAAACAAAGAGATAATCTTGATCAATTCTTAAGCGGTCAAAGAGGAAGCTATACGATTAGAAATGAAATTGCAGACAAGAAAAGGATACCAAGTATTTTGAAGCAAGATCAAGAAGTTGTTTTGGCTCAAGGACACATGGCTTCTTCTCAAGCCTCTGCAACAGCTTCTTCTAATGTTGGGGGTATTGATTTTAATGCTGAATATTTGGATATTGAAAAGAGGGGGTCGTCGTCGATAGAGTTTAACGTTCCGGTTGAGTGGCAAGGAATGAATCTTCAAGATTTACCAGGATTGATTCCTGCAAGCATAAGCATTACACCGATGACAAATATTTATCAATTGCTTGGGCTAGATGAAAATGAACCAAACACTAATGAAGATATCGCGCTTTCTCAAGAATTAGTAGCAAACAAGGAAAATTCGTAGCACACCCGTAAACAAAGCCCCGTCTTAAAGAAATGTTTTATCTATCCTCTAAAATAATCGGCAGGGTTTTTGATTTCTCTAAATTGATTTGCGCATAATGCTTAAGATCTCTTGGCAAATCTTCTTCAGCGTAAATAATGCCTTGAGGACACTCAGGGACGCAAACTCCACAATCAATGCAAACTTTAGGGTCGATGACAAGTGTATCAGAATCTTCATGAAATGGCTCTACAGGACAATTTTCAATACATTGCAAACACTTCGTACAACCTTTTGTAATAACGCTAGCCATATCTCTATTTTATGCTAAAATTTTTATAATTCTATAAAAATAATTAAATTCTAGGAGTTCTTTCGTGAAAACAATTGATTTAAGCCGCATCAAAACAACCCTTAAAACAAAATCAGGAAATTATTCTATTTTTCAAATTTCTAAACTAGAAGACTTTGGTTTCTCTAGGATTGATCAACTTCCTTTTTCGATAAAAATATTGCTTGAAAGCGCCATTCGCAATTGCGATGAATATAAAGTAACTTCTCAAGATATTCAAAAGATTGCATTATGGTCACCAAAGAAAAAAGATTTACCTGAAATTGCATTTAAACCTGGTCGTGTTATCTTGCAAGATTTTACAGGCGTTCCCTGCGTTGTTGATTTAGCCGCTATGCGAAATGCTGTTAAAGCGCTTGGCGGTGATTATAAAAAAATTAATCCTCAAGTTCAATGTGATTTAATTATCGATCATTCTGTTCAAGTTGATTATTTTGGAACAACAAATGCTTTTCAGAAAAATCTCGACAAGGAATTTAAGCGTAATAAAGAGCGATACGAATTTCTTAAGTGGGGACAACAATCATTTAAGAATTTTCGCGTTATTCCACCAGCAACGGGCATTATTCACCAAATCAATCTTGAATATCTTGCTCAAGGTGTTTTGGTTCAAGGCAAAGGGAAAGATAAGACACTTTATCCTGATAGCTTAATCGGAACAGATAGCCATACAACCATGATTAATGGTCTTGGTGTTGCAGGTTGGGGAGTTGGAGGGATAGAGGCTGAAGCCGTTATGCTAGGAGAGCCTTTAAACATGCTTTTGCCAGAAGTTGTAGGATTTCATCTTAAAGGAAAGCTGCAAAATGGCGTCACTGCGACAGATTTAGTCTTGACAATTGTTGAGAAATTACGAAAAGTTGGTGTTGTTGGAAAATTTGTTGAATATTTTGGTGAAGGCCTTAAAAATTTAACTCTTGCTAATCGTGCAATGATTGCAAATATGTCTCCTGAATACGGCGCTACAATGGGAATCTTTCCTATTGATCAAGAAACGATTAATTATTATCAGCAAACTGGACGATCAAAAGAACAAATTGATTTAATCAAAAGATATTTTAAACGTCAAGGCATGTTTTACGAAAACGGAAATAAGCCACCAAAATATACACAAGTTGTCGATATCGATTTGTCTGAAATTCGCTTAAGCCTAGCTGGGCCAAAACGTCCACAGGATAGAATTGTTCTTGGTAACATGAAATCTGACTTTGAAAAAAAGTTTTGCTCACCTAAGGATAAAGCTAATCTTACAAATGGCTCTGTTGTTATTGCATCGATTACAAGCTGTACAAATACATCTGATCCATCTGTTTTAATTGGAGCAGGCTTACTTGCAAAAAATGCTGTTGCAGCAGGCTTAAAAATTAAACCTTTTGTTAAAACTAGCTTAGCTCCAGGGTCGCGTGTTGTTATAGATTATCTCAAAAAAGCAAATCTGATGCCAAGTTTAGAAAAATTAGGATTTCATTTGGCTGGATATGGCTGCATGACTTGCATTGGAAATAGCGGACCGCTACCTGAGGAAATCACTAAAGAAATTACCGATAAAAACTTAACTGTTGTAAGCGTTTTGAGTGGCAACCGAAATTTCGAAGGACGTATTAGCCCTTGGGTTAAAGCTAATTATTTAGCAAGTCCAGCTTTGGTTATTGCTTATGCGATTGCAGGCAATATGTGCATAGATTTAACAAGGGAACCTTTAGGCAAGAATAAAAAAGGAGAAGATATTTTTCTTAGCGATATCTGGCCAACAAACTCTGAGATTGAATTGTTAGTCAAAAAGTGTATTCAACCTAAGATGTTTATTAAACAATACAAAAATGTGACAAGTGGGACTGAAGAGTGGAAAAAGATTAAAGCTAAGAAATCCGATCTTTATTCCTGGAAAGACAAAAGTACATATATTCAGCATCCACCATTCTTTACGGGTATGACAAAAAATATATCAGATCTTTCAGATATTAAATCTGCGCGTGCACTTCTTGTTTTGGGAGATTCTATCACTACAGATCATATTTCTCCTGCTGGCGCAATTGCTCCGAAAAGTTCAGCTGGAAAATTTTTACAAGCCAAGGGTGTGGATATCAATGATTTCAATAGCTACGGATCTCGTCGAGGCAATGATCAGATTATGACGCGAGGAACTTTTGCAAACGTTCGATTGCGCAATTTACTCGCACCAGGGACAGAAGGAGCCCAAACTATTTATTTGCCAACAAACAAAAAAATGGATGTTTATGCAGCTTCAATGAAATACAAAAAGACCAAAACTCCTTTGATTGTTTTAGCTGGAAAAGAATACGGAACTGGATCTTCACGTGACTGGGCTGCAAAAGGCACAGCTCTTTTAGGGGTAAAAGTTGTTCTCGCAGAAAGTTATGAGCGGATTCATCGAAGCAATTTAGTCGGAATGGGTGTCTTGCCATTAGAATTTAAAGACGGTCAATCTTATAAAAAGTTAGGACTTCACGGTGATGAGGTGTTTGATTTTATTGGAATCAACAACAACATTAAACCACAACAAGACATAAAAGTTATTTCAACATCGAAATCAGGAGCTAAAAAAGAATTTTATGCTAAAATGCGACTAGATACAAAAGTTGATATTGATTACTATAAAAATGGCGGCATTCTAAATGCTGTCTTAAGACAACTAGCCTAAAACCTAAGATAAGGAGGTGTCCTGTGCCTAATAAGCATTCAGCATCAACGAAGAAAAAGATTAGTTTATCTCAAAAAGGAAAAAAGAATTCATTTTATGGAAAAAAGCATAAAAAGTCTTCTAAAGCAAAAATTTCTAAGGCAACGAGTGGAAAAAATAATCCGATGTATGGTAAAAAACATTCGGCTGCAACTAAGCGTAAGATCAGTCTTGCTATTAAGCGTGCACGACGACGTTTAGCAAAGAAATGACAAAGAAAAAACATCAAAAGCTTTGGCACAAAAAAGCAGATAAGATAATGTCATCAAAAACATTATCATTAAAGAATAAAAAGGACGCAAAGGTTCAGGGTGAAGCGTTAAGCTTTGGGAATGCTTTGCGCTCTGAGATTCGAAAGTCAATCGAAGATAAGACTTAAACATCTAAAGGAGAAAGCTTATGTTGTTAAAAATTCTAGGTATCGTATGGCTTGCAGGTTCTTCATTAATCTGGTTAAAAGTTGATGCGATAAAGAAATGGCTCTCTGAAACTGATAAAATAAAGATTAGAAAAGTTTTCTTTAGATTAAATATTTTAATTAGCGTCTGGCTTTTAGCAGCAAGCACCGAGCTTTCGTACAGCAATGTTGCTTTACTCTTAAGCGTCATAGGATTTCTAGGTATTTTAAAAGCTGCTTTCTTCCTAACAAGCAAATCTTCTGAAAAGGTTATTGTTTGGGTCTCAGAATTCAAGACTTGGCAATTTCGATTAAGCGCAGCTGTTCATATTGCCATAGGTCTTTTAATAATTTCTTGGAGTTTTAATGGGTAAGAAATTTCTTTTAGTTTTGTGGTTTTTATTGTTTTGCCAATTTTGTCATGCTGATAACAATGTTGGTCAATTGCAGACAAGAGCGTTTAACAATATTAAACGAGCACAAATAGTTGTTGCGCATGCAAAAAAATTGTTGGAAATTAAGCCAGACAGGCAGAGCGCTGAAATTTGTGTAGACCTTTATTTGGAAGCCGCAAAACTTTATGGTGATGCTGCTCGTCTTTTAAAATCTGTAGGACCTAGCTATGTTTCACAAGAAATCGTTGATGAGTTTTTAACAGCAGAACGAAATTATCTTAAAGTGGTTGACCACTTAAGACGCTCTCTTAATGAAGGGGAAATTATTTCAAATAAAAAGGATAGTATCGAATCGATTTTACAAGAATTGAAGGAAAAGTCTCTATGAATTGCCCAAATAAACAGAAAAATCTACAAGATTGTAACTGCAGCTATACAGGATGTGAGAAGATGGGTATTTGCTGTGAATGCATTCGTCATCATAGAAACAAGGGAGCTCTTCCTGCATGTTATTTTCCTGCTGACGCTGAAAAAACTTACGATCGATCTATTGAGAATTTTATAAAGATTTACCAGAAGCAAAATCATCTCTAGTCGGATTAGCAACTAAAAAACACTTGAATCCTTAAAAGCTCTATGTTAAATTATTGATTCAACATAAATTTAATATTAAAAATATTATGAAAAAAACACTTTATCAAAAAATTTGGGACTCTCACATTGTGCGAGAAGGTAAAGATGACGCTACAATTATTTATATAGATCGTCAATTACTACATGAAGTAACATCGCCACAGGCCTTTGAAGGATTACGTCTTAAAGAAAGAAAAGTTCGTCATCCAAAACGTAATTGCGCCACAATGGATCACAATGTTCCAACAAGCGCCAAGAATTTATCTTTTGCGGATGAAATTTCTAAGATTCAAATGAATGCGCTAGATGAAAATTGTAAAGAATTCGGCATTAAATTACTTGATTTTATGCATCCTGATCAGGGTGTTGTTCACATTATTGGGCCAGAGCTAGGTTTTACTTTACCTGGAATGGTTATTGTTTGTGGCGATTCTCATACGGCGACTCATGGAGCTTTTGGTTCATTAGCTTTTGGAATCGGCACATCAGAAGTTGAGCATGTCTTGGCAACGCAGACCTTACAGCAAAATTTATCGAAAACTATGCTTATTAGGATTGATGGTGCATTTAAAAACGGCGTTACACCAAAAGATTTAATTTTATATATTATTGGTCAAATAGGGACAGATGGAGCTACGGGATACGTCATTGAATACGCAGGAGATGCAATTAAAAATCTTTCTATGGAAGGACGCATGACAATTTGCAATATGACGATTGAGGCAGGCGGTCGGGCTGGAATGATTGCTCCTGACGAAACAACATTTCAATATTTAAAAGAGCTTGATTTTGCACCAAAAGCTAAAGATTGGGAAAAAGCAGTCAACTGGTGGAAAACTTTAAAGAGCGATGATGGTGCGCAATTTGACAAAGTAGTTGAAATCGATGCAGGTGCAATTGCACCACAAGTAACATGGGGAACATCTCCAGAACAAGTTTGCGGGGTTGATGAATTGATACCTAGTCCTGAAGATTTTTCGGATAGCACAAAATGTGAAGCAGCTAAAAAAGCTTTAGATTATATGGGTTTAAAACCAAAAACAGCAATGAAATCAATTCCTATCGATACTGTCTTTATCGGTTCTTGCACAAATGGACGCATCGAAGATTTTCGTGCAGCAGCAAAGATTATTAAAGGGAATAAAATTGCGGATGGAATCCGAGCTTTAGCTGTTCCTGGATCAGGACGCGTTAAGAGGCAAGCTGAAAAAGAGTCGCTAGATATCATTTTTAAAGAAGCAGGATTTCAATGGCGAGAACCAGGTTGTTCAATGTGTTTAGCGATGAATGAAGATAAGCTATCTCCGGGAGAACGATGCGCATCGACAAGTAATCGAAATTTTGAAGGACGTCAAGGAAAAGGCGGAAGAACACACCTTGTTGGACCAGAAATGGCAGCTTTAGCTGCTATTAAAGGTCATATTGCAGATATTAGGGAGTTTATTTAATGGAGCCTATTACAATACATTCTGGCATTGTTGTATCAATTGATCGAGCTAACATTGATACGGATGCAATTATTCCAAAACAATTTCTAAAAAAGATTGATCGAGTTGGTTTTGGAAAGCATTTATTCCATGATTGGAGATATTTAGACGACGCGGAAGAACAAAAAAATCCAGACTTTATTTTAAATCAAAATCCTTATGATCAAGCAACGGTTTTATTGGCTCGAGACAATTTTGGTTGTGGTTCCAGCCGAGAACACGCACCTTGGGCGCTATCAGATTTTGGCTTTAAATTAATTATTGCACCTAGTTTCGCTGATATTTTTTATAACAATTGCTTAAGAAATGGGATTTTGCTAGTTACGCTTCCACCGAAAGAAATTAATGAATTATTTAAATTTGCTGCAGATATCAAGGGTGCTAAAATAACAGTTGATTTACTAAAACAACAAATCATGACAGATAATGAAAAAATTTATAATTTTGAAATTAGTACATTTGTAAAAGATTGTTTAATCAAAGGATTAGATAGTATTGGATGGACTGAACAATTTGTTGACTTAATCGATAACTATGAAAAAAAGTTGTCAGAAGAAAGGCCTTGGGTCTGATATGTCTGGAAATACTTTCGGGAAGCTGTTTACCGTAACAACCTTTGGTGAAAGCCATGGATCTGCAATTGGTGCTATCGTTGATGGTGTTCGTCCTGGGTTACCGCTTAACAAAGATGATATTCAGATCGAACTAAATCGTCGACGCCCAGGTCAAAGTTCTTTGACAACATCAAGAAGCGAAGCTGATGAAGTTGAAATTTTATCTGGGATTCTAAATGGTAAAGCAACAGGAACTTCGATTGGTTTTTTAATCCGGAATACGGATGCAAATTCAAAGGATTATGAAGATTTAAAAGATATTTTTCGTCCTGGTCATGCTGACTATGCATATTTAAAGAAATATGGTATCCGTGATTGGCGAGGTGGAGGGCGTGCTTCAGGAAGAGAAACAGCTATGCGTGTTGCAGCTGGCGCTATTGCTAAAAAAATGCTTTCAGAGTATGGAGTAACTGTAACATCGTATACAAAACAGGTTGATGATATTGTTGCAAAGAATATTGATTTTTCTGCTATCGAATCAAATCCTGTTCGATGTCCAGATCCAGAAGCTGCTATTTTAATGGCCGAACGAATTAAGATTGCAAAAGAAAATCAAGATTCTGTTGGAGGCATCATTGAAACAGTTGTTAAAAAATGTCCAGCTGGCTTAGGTGATCCTGTTTTTGATAAGCTAGACGCTCGTTTAGCTGCAGGAATTATGTCTATCGGTGCAATTAAAGGCGTTGAATTTGGTGACGGATTCCAATCTGTCACAATGAAGGGATCAGAATTTAACGATGCTGGAGTTTGGAAAAATAATGCATTAAGCCTTAAAACAAATCATTCTGGTGGAATTTCTGGAGGAATTTCAAACGGAAATGATATTATTTTACGCGCTGTTATTAGACCAACATGTTCTATCGCTAAGCCTCAAGAAGTCACAACGCTTGAAGGTGAAATAAAGTCAATGGAAATTAAGGGTCGCCATGATCCTTGTATTTGTCCTCGCGCTGTTGTTGTTGTTGAAGCTATGACTGCTCTTGTTATGATTGATTGCTTGCTTATTCAAAAAAGTATTTCACATACATAATTAAATATTTTCGCATGATCAAAAATCCCAATAAAAAAGTTATCCTTGTTACCGGCTGTTCAAGTGGCTTTGGACTGCGTATTGCTGTTCGACTTGCAAGTCTTAATTATTTTGTTATTGCCACAATGCGCAACCTATCTAAAAAAGATGATCTTGTTGCTGAGCTTGCTTTAAAAAATGCGGAGGCAGAGATTTTAAGACTTGACGTTTCTGACGTTAATTCGATTAAAGATGTTATTTCTTATATAAAAAATAAGCATGGAAGAGTTGATGCTTTAATTAATAATGCTGGATGTGGCATTGGTGGGTTCTTTGAAGATTTAGAACAAGATGAAATTCGCAGCATCATGGAAATAAATTTCTTTGGGTTACAAAATGTAACACGTGAAGCAATCCCTTTGATGAGAGATCAGAAAAAAGGGACAATCGTAAATATCTCTAGCGTGTCTGGATTCTATGCGTTGCCATGCTGTGGGGCATATAATGCAAGCAAATGGGCAGTAGAAGGATTCTCAGAAAGTCTTTATTATGAATTATTGCCTTTTGGAATCAATGTGTGCTTAATCGAGCCAGGAGTTTATAAAACAAAAATCTTTTATGAAAATAGGCGTTATGCAAAACGTTTTTTTGATGATCAAAGCCCTTATTTCAATACATCGCAGAGTTTTCAAAAACGTGCTGATGATAGAGTAGAGCTTAACGCTCGCAATCCTGAAGATATTGCGATGCTTGTTGAGAAATTAATAAAATCAAAAAATCCATCACTTCGCAATATCCCTGATATGAATAGTCGATTTCTCTATATCGCCAGGAAATTCTTACCATTTCGTGTTTTCGCACTTATTGTACGTTTCGCTACTCGCATACAATCCAAATAAGTGCTTAAAAAATAAAATCTTGACATATAATTTTTTATTGATATAATCTCTAGTAAATCAATAGAAAAGGTGGATAAGAAAATGAAATTATCAACAAAAGGAAAATACGGAACGCGATTAATGCTTGATCTTGCTTTGAGTTATGGCAAGCGACAGCTTTTATTAAAAGAAATGGCAGCAAATCAAAACATTTCAGAAAAATACCTTTGGCAGCTTATTTCACCTTTAAAAAATGCTGGGCTAATTAATTCTACTCGAGGAGCGCAAGGTGGTTATGAGCTTGCAAAGTCACCAAAATTAATTACTTTAAAGGAAATTATTTTGCCTTTAGAAGGACCGTTAGATTTTATTGAAGGTCCAGATGATGTAAAGGTTGATTATGTTTTAAGTTCTGTTACTAATGGAGTATGGAAAGATGTTTCAGAAAAATTACGAAACATTTTAGCATCCGTTACACTAGAAAAAATGGTAGAAAAACAACGAGAACAATCAAAGATTTTAGAATATGTTATTTAATTAAGGGGGAAAGAAATGGAAAATGAGAAAAATTTAAAGATTGAAACACTTGCTTTGCACGCAGGACATACACCTGATTCTGAAACCGGATCTAGAGCTGTTCCAATCTATCAAACAACATCATATGTTTTTAAAAATACTGATCACGCTGCAAATTTATTTTCTCTTAAGGAATTTGGAAATATTTATACTCGTTTAACGAATCCAACAACTGATGTTCTTGAAAAAAGAATTTCGGCTTTAGACGGAGGTGCAGCTGCATTAGCTGTTTCCAGTGGTCAATCTGCGATCAGCTTAGCATTGCTTAATATTGCTCAGGCTGGCGATGAAATTGTTTCAGCAAATAATCTCTACGGGGGAACGTATACACTTTTCCATTACACGTTTAAACGCTTTGGAATTAAGGTTAACCTTGTACCGTCAAATGATATTGCTGCAATCGAAAAAGCAATTACTCCAAAAACAAAAGCGATTTATGCTGAATCAGTTGGAAATCCAAAGCTAAATGTCACTGACATTGAAGCTTTATCAAAATTGGCTCATAAAAATGAAATTCCACTGATTATTGATAATACAGTAACGCCGTATTTACTTCGTCCAATTGACTTTGGCGCTGATATTGTTGTATATTCTGCAACAAAGTTTATTGGTGGACATGGTACATCTGTAGGAGGCTTGATTGTTGATTCAGGTAAATTCGATTGGACTAAAGGGAAATTTCCTCTTATTGCTGATCCTGATCCAAGTTATCATAATATTAATTTTGTTGAAACGCTCAAGCCTATTGGAAATATCGCATATATCGTAAAGGCTAGAGTAACGCTTTTGCGTGATCTAGGACCGGCAATGTCACCTTTTAACGCATTTCTTTTCTTGCAAGGACTTGAAACAATTCATTTGCGATTACCTCGTCATTCTGAGAATGCTTTGGCTGTTGCTAAACATTTAGAAAAACATCCTAAAGTGAGTTGGGTTAATTATCCTGGGCTTGAATCAAGCTCAGAAAAGGAGAAAACTGATAAGTATTTGCCTAATGGTGCTGGAGCTATTATTGGATTTGGCATCAAAGGTGGAGCTAAGGCTGGAAAGGATTTTATTAATTCTTTAAAGCTTGTATCTCATCTTGCAAATATTGGAGATGCAAAAACTTTAGCTATTCATCCAGCGAGTACAACCCATCAACAGCTTTCCGAGCAAGAGCAACTGGAAACAGGAACAACGCCTGATTTTATTCGTTTATCAATTGGAATTGAACATCTTGATGATATCATTGCAGATATTGATCAGGCATTGAAATAAGGAGATTATTATGTCTGGCATATATAAAGATATTACACAAACAATTGGAAATACACCTCTTATTAAAATTAACAGACTTACAGAAGGTTTAGACGCGACTATTCTTGCAAAAGCAGAATTCTTTAACCCTCTTTCAAGTGTAAAAGATCGAATTGGTTTAGCTATGATTGAGGCGGCTGAAAAAGATGGGAAGCTAAAAAAGAATTCGGTTATTGTTGAGCCAACAAGTGGTAATACAGGAATTGCATTATCCTTTGTTTCTGCAGCTAAAGGATATAGGTTAATTTTAACTATGCCTGACACTATGAGCGTTGAAAGACGAAAACTTTTTAAAGCTCTTGGGGCTGAACTTATTTTAACGGATGGATCTAAAGGCATGAAGGGAGCCATTGATAAAGCTCAAGAAATTGCCAGTGAAACAAAAAATAGTTTTATACCGCAACAGTTTCAAAATCCTGCTAATCCAGAAATTCACGAAAAAACAACAGCTCAAGAAATTTTAAAAGATACAGAAGGAAATGTTGATTTTTTTATTGCCGGCGTTGGAACAGGTGGAACGATAACCGGTGTTGGTAGAGCTTTAAAAAAGAAGAATCCATTTGTCAAAATTATTGCAGTTGAACCTGTTGATTCTCCGGTTTTATCTGGTGGAAATCCTGGTCCTCATAAAATTCAAGGAATTGGAGCAGGTTTTGTTCCTGATATTGTTGATCAAGATCTTTTTGATGAAGTTGTTCGTGTTTCTCACGAGAATGCTGGAGAAACTTCAAGACGACTTGCCAAAGAAGAGGGCATTTTATCTGGAATTTCTTCTGGAGCTAATATGTGGGCAGCTCTTGAAGTGGCTAAGCGACCAGAATCAAAGGGAAAAACAATTGTGACAATTTTATGCGATACAGGAGAAAGATACTTGTCAACTTGGCTTTTTGAAGAATAATCCTTAAAGCCCCATTCGTTTTGATAAGAAGTCTTCTAAGCTGGAACTTTGCAAATAAGGATTAGTTTCTTTTTGAATCTTAAGCGTTGCTGTCGTTGATCGACCGTAAAGATGTCCAGGATATGTTATTGTTTCATCAGGTAGCTTCTTTATTATGTTGTATAAAGAATTATACATTTGCTTTGCATCCCCGCCAGGAAGGTCACAGCGACCGCATCCATGAACGAAGAGAGTATCTCCAGTAATCAAATGTCCCGGAACGTAAAAACATTGGCATCCTGGGGTATGGCCTGGCGTTAAAATACATTCAACTTCAATGCTTCCGATTGCAATTCTTTCTCTATCTTTTACTTTTGATAAATTCTTATAATCACTAATATAAAGTGGAAGTTCTTTTTCAGAAATATATGCAGGAATATTGTATCGATCTACAAGATCATTAACGCCGTCAGCATGATCATAATGGCCGTGAGTCAAAAGAATTGATACAACTTTTAAATTATCTTTCTTTGCTTCATCACACAATAAATCAACATCCCATCCAGGATCAACAATAGCAATTTCTTTAGATTCTTTATCTCCTAGAAAATAAGCAAAGTTTTGCATGGGTCCAATTGGAATTTGTCTTATAAAAACATTTGAATTATTCACTAAAAATCCTTTCGTAAACTTTTCTTATTATAAATAAAATAAACTAAAAAGCAACTAAAAGACACTCGGGTTTGTCCTTGACAGAGAAAAGAAGGGGTTTATAATAATATTTCTTATTAGTAAATTAAAAAGGAGTACTCATGTCTTTAATGGCTTCAATTAAAATTCCATTGGGAGAAAAAATTCCAGATTTTCAACTTAATGATCCGAAAGGACAATCTCACAGCTCAGATGGGCTTTTTGGAGAAAATGGACTTTTAGTTGTCTTTACGTGCAATCATTGTCCTTATGCCAATGCCGTTTGGCCTCGAATTGTTTCAATTTCTAAACATGCAAAGGAAAGCAAGATAAATACAGTTGCTATTAATCCAAATATTAATCCTAGTTACCCAGATGACGCTCCAGATAAAATGATTGATAAGATCAACGAGCTTGGGATTGATTTTCCGTATCTTGCTGATGAATCACAAAAAGTAGCAAAAGATTTTAAGGCACAATGCACACCTGATATTTATCTTTTTGATGGAAACAAAGAGCTAGTTTATCACGGACGAATAGATGACAACTGGCAAGATGAAGACAAGGTAACGAGTCATGATCTAAGCGAAGCTATTGATGCCTTAATTCATAGTGAGGAAATTGAAAGACGCCAAAATCCTTCTATGGGTTGTTCAATTAAATGGCTTGATACTTAAGATGATTCGCAACAACCCGACATTTAAGAAATTAGATTTAAGCTATGACTCGCTTCCTGGATCAAAGAAAGCTTATTTAAACGGAAATATTTTTACTAATCTTCGCATTCCATTTCGCCAAATTTCTCATAATGATGGTGAGTTGCTTAATCTTTACGATACCTCGGGTGTTTACACAGATTCTAATGTAAAAATTAATATTAGTACCGGACTTAAGCCGATTCGAGAAAAGTGGATTCTTGATCGAAACGATACTACGCCTACAAAGTCTAATGAAAAAATTCTTTGTGCAACTCCAGGTGCAAATGTCACCCAACTTCATTATGCAAGAAAAGGTGTCATTACTCCAGAAATGGAATTTGTTGCTATTCGGGAGAGTTGCACTTCTGAATTTGTAAGAAATGAGGTTGCAGAGGGGCGCGCATTTATTCCCTGCAATATTAATCATCCTGAAAGCGAGCCGATGATCATTGGCCGCAACTTTTTAACTAAGGTTAATGCAAATATAGGAAATTCTGCTGTCACGTCAAGTGTCTGCGAAGAAGTTGAGAAAATGATTTGGGCAACACGCTGGGGAGCTGATACGGTTATGGACCTTTCAACAGGTCCAAATATTCATGAAACGCGTGAGTGGATTATACGCAATTCGCCTGTTCCGATTGGAACAGTACCAATTTATCAAGCGCTCGAAAAAGTAAAAGGAAAAGCAGAAGATCTTACGTGGGAAATTTTTAGAGACACATTAATTGAGCAAGCTGAGCAAGGTGTCGATTATTTTACAATTCACGCTGGCGTTCTTCTTGAAAATGTTCATCTTTCAGCGAATCGCGTAACGGGAATTGTTTCTCGAGGAGGAGCTGTACTTTCAAAGTGGTGCATGGTTCATAATAAAGAAAATTTTCTTTATACACATTTTGATGATATTTGTAAGATTTTAAAGCAACATGATATCGGTATTAGCTTAGGTGATGGGCTAAGACCTGGATGTATCGCTGATGCTAATGATGAAGCTCAATTTTCAGAATTAAAAGTTTTAGGAGATCTTATTAAAATTGCATGGTCGCATGATGTTCAAGCAATCATTGAAGGACCTGGACATATTCCAATTCACCTTATTAAAGAAAACATGGACAAGCAAATTGAATATTGTCATGATGCGCCTTTTTATACATTAGGGCCTTTAACAACTGATATTGCACCAGGCTATGATCATATCACTTCAGCTATTGGAGCGGCAATCATTGGCTGGTACGGAACAGCAATGCTGTGCTATGTTACGCCAAAGGAGCATTTAGGCTTACCTGACAAAAACGATGTTAAAGAAGGGATGATTGCATACAAAATTGCTGCGCATGCAGCTGATCTTGCTAAAGGGCATAAAGGTGCTCAAGAATGGGATAAAGCCATATCCAAGGCGCGATTTTCATTTAATTGGCAAGATCATTTTAATTTAAGCCTTGATCCTCAGAAAGCTAAAGATTTTCACGATCAAACACTTCCTGAAGATAAATCAAAAAAAGACCGCTTTTGCTCAATGTGCGGTCCAAATTTTTGCTCTATGAAGGTCAGCCATGACCTGAGAGACATGTCTAAATCTTGTCCAAAAAGTAATCAATAAATTTATTTATTTTTTTCGAAGGGGATTGTCTTCAGCAGGAATGATGCTGTCAACTTTAGAACGAAATTCTTTTAATTCATCTAAAATTCGCGCTTGCTGATCTTGTGCATCTTGCAAAATTTTTGAGAATAAATCGCAGTAATAATCAATGCCGTCTGTTAGATTCTTCTTAAATCCATTAAAATATGCAATTTGTTTATTAGTTAACGTGCATTTGCAAAGTTTAATTTCTCTAATAAAAGAATTCACATAAAGCTCAAGTTCTTTAACAAAAATATGTTGACGATATTTTGAATTTAACAAATTAATTCGTCCATAAATATGATCAGTCATCTCTTTTAATGTTGTTAATTTTGAGAAGTAGGCAAGATTTGGGCCCGGGCAAATCGCAGGATTTAAAGGATATTTTGTTTCAATGTTATTAGCGATCAATGCAGCCGCGCTAAGATCATGACAAATACAAGTTTTAGCAACAATGTCTTCTTTTAAAGGTAAACCATCTTTGTTGTCAGAATTTTCGATTTGCTCAAGTTTTAATTTTTGGTATTGTCGCGAAGCAACACAAATCGGCAAATCTGTAAACTCTGTATTAAGTTTAAGATGTCCTTTAAAGCAACTGCTTCCAGGGCGACCATTTTTGACTCGGTCTTCTTGAGCTACATTGCTTGGAGCACTTCTAAGATTATTGAATGGAACTCCAATCGGCGAACAATTACTTAAATAAAGATCATCCTCGGTGGCGTTGCATAATTTTTTTAAAGTCGACTCATCAACATTAACAATTTCAGGAGCAAGAAGAAAGGGTGTCGCCCAACCGGTTTCATCAATATTATAGTGATTCATCAAAAATTGATCTTCTTCAAACGTACCAATGCCACCTTGAATTGTAATTTTTGGGTCAGAAGGAGGAGGCGCTAGTTCATTCTTTAATTTAATAGCTTCTTGATAAATATTTTTAATTCCAGAAAAAAATTCATCACGTTTTACTTTTATCTCTTCAAGAACGGGACCAAGAAGAAAAC
>Ga0307990_1000268_pt1 | contig 49883 bp, 43 predicted proteins | sample EllFjometagen129_FD_203168 | JGI IMG/M metagenome (GOLD analysis project Ga0307990, IMG submission 203168) | Marine microbial communities from Ellis Fjord, Antarctic Ocean - #129 | ecosystem: Environmental > Aquatic > Marine > Unclassified | place: Southern Ocean | collected 2014-10-08
GCCCTTCTGAACCAATATTGAATAATCCACATTTATCAGCGATAAAAACAGATAATCCAGTAAAAATTAATGGAGTTGCTTTTGCTAACGTTTTAGCTATTGAATATTTTGATCCAAAAGCCCCTTTAATGATTGTTCCATAAACAGATATTGGCTCATAGCCAATAATTTTTAATAATATTCCACCTATAAAAAAAGCAACTAAAATAGAAAGCAAAGTGTTTAGGGCATGATTCATTTTTTCTAAAGATTTATTCATTGTTCTTTACTTCCTCTTCATTTGCTCCATTCATTAAAGCTCCTAATTGGAATTTATCATAAACACCATTTTTTGATATAGAAACAATTTTCCCTTCATAAATAACAGCTATATTGTCGCTTAATTTCATTAATTCATCCAAATCTGCTGAAATTAATAAAATTGCTTTTCCTTCATCTCTTGCTTCTACTAATTTTTTGTGGATATAAGTTACAGCTCCAATGTCTACGCCTCTGGTAGGTTGAGCAGCAAGAACTAATGTTGGATTGTTACCTAAAGCTTTTGCTACTATTATTTTTTGTTGGTTACCTCCAGAAAGATTAGAAGTTTTTTCTTTCATTCCTTTACATTTAATTTCATAACCTTCAATATAATTGTTAACTTTTTCTTTAGTATTTTTCCAATTTATTAATAAATTTTTCTTTGTATATTCTGATCTTTTCTGAAATCCTATCAAACTATTTTCTAAAATTGAAAAAGAATTCACAAAACCTCTTTTATTTCTGTCTTCAGGGATATACCCGATACCCTCATTCAACCTTTCTTTTACAGTAAGGTCATTAAGTGACTTCCCAAGATATTCAATACTTCCGTCATCTTGTTTTGATAATCCCATAATTAACTCTATTAAATCGGACTGTCCGTTCCCATCAACGCCGGCTATCCCAAAAATTTCATGTCTATGAACATCGAAAGAAATAGAGTCAATTTCCTTCTTTTCTTCTTTTCCCTTTACTAATTTTTTCAAAGATAAAATCTTTTCAGAAAAATTCTCATTTCTTTTAATTGAATTATCTTTTAAGGGATATCCTACCATTAATTCAGAAAGCTTAGGGATCGTAGCATCAATTTTATCTAATCCTGCAACTTTTTTACCTTTACGTAATACAGCAATCTTATCTGCGATATCCATAGTTTCTATCAACTTATGAGAAATCAAGATTATTCCTTTCCCTGCTGCTTTTAATTTCTTTAATACTACAAAAAAGCTATCTACTTCTTGTGGAGTTAATACTGCTGTAGGTTCATCAAGAATTAAAATATCCACATCATTATAAAGGGCCTTAATCATCTCTACATGTTGTTTTTCACCTACTGATAATTGAGAGATTTTCTTCTTGGGATCAATATTAAACCCAAATTCTTTTGATAATCTAATTACATCTTCATTCGCTTTCTTTAAATCAAGTATTACTTTATTTAAAATTGGTTCTTTTCCTAGTATTACATTTTCAGAAACACTTAAATTTTCTACCAGCATAAAATGTTGGTGAACCATTGAAATTCCTCTATTTCTAGCATCTGTAGGAGAAGATATTTTTACAGGTTTCCCCTTTATAAATATCTCTCCTGCATTAGGTTGGTATAGTCCGTAAAGCATATTCATTAATGTAGTTTTCCCAGCTCCATTCTCACCTAATAAAGAAAGAATTTCTCCTGAATTTAGCACTATATTAATATCATCGTTTGCTACTAAGGCCCCAAACTTTTTTGTTAGGCCTTTCGTTGATAACAATTCCATAACTTCTCCTTCCTATACCAATCTTTTTTATTTATTTCTTAATTAATTCAACTTCGAAGGAACCTTGATTTCACCAGAAATAATTTTAGCTTTTAATTCTTCTACTTGATCTTTATATTCTTGAGGAACTACTACATTAGAACCGTCATATGTAATATCAACAGCATCATCTGCTAAACCAACATAATGTACTCCGCCTACAAATTCATCGTTAACAAGAGCTTTTATCTGTGCTAAAATAACAGCTGGGGTATTCCGAACACTGGATAAAATAATATGATCAGGTTTTACACCATTTTGGTTAGCATCAACACCCATTGCATAAGCACCATCGCCAAAGTCTGCAGAAGCTTGGAAAATTCCTAAACCAGAACCACCGGCTGCATTATGAATGATATCAACACCACTCTTATACATACTTAAACTCATTTCTTTTGCTGTAACAGGATCGTTAAAAGATCCACAATATCTTATGTCTACATCAATACTTGGATTAATTTCTGTAGCTCCAGCTTTAAAACCAGCAATGAAGGTATTAATTACATCAATATCTAAGGCACCTAACATTCCAACTTTTCCAGTATTAGTATCTAAAGCAGCTAAAGCACCTGCTAAGAAAGTAGATTCGTTATCTTTATAAATAATGCTAACAACATTAGAATTGTCTACACTACTATCAATAAGTAAGAATTTTTGATCTGGGAATTCCGTTGCTACTTTTGAAATAGCATCAGCTTGATCATAACCTGAAGCCATAATTAAATCATATTCATGACTTTGGGAAAATTCACGATGAAAGCTTTCAAATTCTGACACTGATTGTGGTTCTACATAATCAAATTCAATACCATATTTTTTCTGAGCTTCTACTAATGAATTATAACAATTGTCATTAAAAGACTCATCTCCTAAGCCGCCTACTCCAAGTACAATAGCTACAGTCTTTGTAGCTTCAGAACTAGTTCCTACATTTTCAGTTGTAGCTTCTTTTTGACCACCTGCAAATACAGGTACTGCGATTAACACTACGAATAATAAAACTATTAAAAGTTTCTTTTTCATTTTTCTTTCTCCTTTATACAATTTTCGCGATTTTTAATCTCTTACAACGCCACCATCTATATTCAAGCTTTCACCACTGATGTTTCTAGCACCATTTGAAGCAAGGAATAGACAAATTGCGGCAATATCTTCAGGTTGTTGAAGACGTCTCATAGGAATACCAGAAGCCATCATTTCTCTAACTTCTTTCATATTCATATTTGCATTTTTACTAATATTCTCCATTACAGAATTAAGCATTACTGTATCAACACTACCAGGACATACTGCATTAACTGTAATATCATAGGGTCCTAATTCTGGTGCTAAACTTCTAGTAAAACCAATTACTCCAGCTTTACTTCCTCCATAAATTGAACAATTTTGGAATCCATTTTTACCAGCAATTGAAGCAATATTAACAATTGCACCTGGTTGTTTCTTAGCTATTAAATTTTTACTAACAGCTCTCATAGTATTGAAAGGTCCTCTCAAATTGACATTCATAATTGAATCAAACATTTTATCTGTTGAATCGACTATTGGAGACTCTACGGTAATTCCAGCATTATTTACTAAAACATTAATACCAGTAGTTTTAGAATTAATTTCTTCTACTACCTTTTCAACAGTTGCTGCATCTGTAACATTCATAGCCTTTGCTATTAATTTTCCAGGAGCTTTTTCAAAGTTCCAATCTGGAGCATTCAAATCTGTAGCTACTACTGTGGCTCCTTCTTCTAGAAATTTCCTTGCAATAGCCTTTCCAGTTCCTCTAGAAGCCCCAGTTACCAATACTACTAAATCTTTTAATTCACTCATTAATTTATTTTCTCCCATTTCGAATCGTCATTTGCACTTGCATAAATAGCATTACAGACTTTAGTGTTTATTAAACCATCTTCAAAAGTAGCGTAATTAACATCTTTTGAAGGTTCGCCTTTTTCAATATCTTGATATATTTCTCTAAGCATATTAGTTACAGAGGCAGAAAAACCTCCCGTAAAAGCTAAAACTTGGGATATTCTTTGTTCACCTTTTTTAGTAATAGAAAGATGATTTATTTCTTCAGAATTCCACCATAAAGCTCCTGCATCACCTGTTACTCTCATATCTAAATAATTGTACCGTCCAGGGGTAACTTCTGAGAGAACTACATTTGCTAAACCCCCATTTTCAAGTCTAAAAGTTACAATAGCTACATCATCCGTATCTATGTCAATTTCTTTTCCCTCAGGAGTACTTTGTGGATACATTTTACCATCTATGAGTTTTCTCTTTGGGTTGAATTTACCAAAAGAAGCAGAAACCGCTTCAATTTTTTTACCACATAGGAAAGACATTAAATCTATCCAATGTGAACCAATTTCTGTAGTTGCTAACATTTTTCCAGCTTGCTTTGGATCATATCTCCAAGAGTAAAAAGAAGGCAAAGCATGAAATTCTTGTTCGTAGGAACCATTAAGCAAACATATATTTCCTAATTTATCCGCTTTTATTAAATTTTTGGCATTAATACACGCTTCATGGAATCGTACGTTAAAGCCTAGAGCATTTACTACGCCTTTTTCTTTTGCTAACGCTACTAATTCTTCTGCTTGTTTATCATCCAATACAAAAGGTTTTTCGCAAACAACATGAATATTATTTTCTGATGCCTTTTTAATTAAATCATAATGATTAACAGGAGGAGTACAGATATGTAATACATCAATCCCCATTTCTAGTGCTTCATCCAAACTAGTACACCAATTTTTAATACCATTTTCTTTAGCAAAGTTTTTTAGTTTTTTTCCATTTCTTCCAATTATTACTTTTACTGTATATCCCAAACTTCTTAGAGATTGAACATGAGAAGAACCCATCATTCCGTAACCAATTACTGCAATATCCATAAACAATTCACCTCCGTTCTACGTAATAGTACTACGTAGTACTTCGTTAGATTAAGATACTTTTATTCAATTGTCAAGATTTTTTTTAGATTTCAAGTTTTTATAAATTGAGAGGGACTTTGTCCCAAATTATTAAAAATATTTTGGTCGAGTAGAATTTATTAGCCAGATATCTCCAACATTTAGAAGTCGAAGAAAATCTTATAACTTAATTTTTAGATATATAGTCCATTTATTGAGACTGTTTTTTTATATTTTTTTGAAACTCTAAAAATCTTTTTTCTATTAAAGAAAAACCATGCAGGTAAAAATCATTTAAAATATCAATATTTTCTTCTAAATGAGAAATTGTATCAACCTCAGGTCTAATAACAAATATTTCACCTTTTTTTTCTAATTCATCTATTATTGCTATTTTTTCATTGTACCGTTGAGCTCTATCCACCAAAGAGTTGATAATCTTTGGGTACTTTTTGTATTTAATAGAAATAAGTGCTTTGGTTAATTTGTCACTGTCCTTTTTTATATATCCAGCTTTTTGTGTTAATACTAAAACAACAACTTTATTAGACTTTTCTTGTGCATATTCAATAGGAATTGAATTTGATACACTCCCATCTACATAAGGGATAGAATCAAGTTCTACAACAGGAGCAGCTAAGGGCATACTACAAGAAGCTCTACAACTATCCATATTTTTATTTGTAGGATCTATTTTCAGATATTCACATTCTCCTGTTGTGCAATTGGTAGCTACAAGTTCAACTTCATGGTTATATTTGATAAAGGCTTCATAATCAAAAGGAAAAGTCTCTTCGGGAAAAGTTTTAAACAATTTATCCATATCTAAAATGCTAGAAGTAAAAAACCGGCTTTTATGAATATATCGATTTTCTTTGTTATCAATAATAATAGTCTTCTTTGATCTACCTCTCTGATGAGAAGCATAATTTAACCCGTTGCTAGAACCAGCTGACACTCCAATAATATTTGAAAAATAAATATCATTATCCATTAGAAAATCTAATACACCAGCTGTAAAAACACCTCTATTCGCTCCACCTTCTAATATAATAGTTGCTTGAATTTCCATTTTTACCTCAAAAAAAACATGCAAGATTTATTTCTTAACATGTTTTATTGTTTATTTGATATTTCTTTCTTTTTTTATTTTTCCATATGCTTCTTGTATTTCTCTAAATTTAGTTGTTGCCATTTTAGAAAATTCTTCAGGTAACCCCTTAGAAGCAATTGTATCAGGATGATATTCAATACTTAACTTTCTATAAGCTTTCTTTATTTCAGTAGCAGTAGCCGTTTTTTCTAAGCCTAAAACACTATAAGAACTGACGCTTGATCCGGAAGATGAATATTTGTTTTTCATCCCATCAAAATATGAAGGTGAAAACCTAAATATTGCAATTACTTGTTTAATTATTGATGCTTCTTCATCTGATAAAGAGCCATCAGAAATAGCCACTTTAAAAAGAGCATCAATAGTTAATTGCAAAATTGCTTGATCGTTACTAAATCCGGAATATAGTTGCTTAGCAAATTGCTCTACAGTTCCACCATTAACTAAGGCAGCTTCAAAAACTCTTCTAGCTGCATTTTTTGAACCTGGATCAAGACCTAACTCATTATCTATAAAATTATTTACAGCAGCTCTCTCTTCGTTACTTACTCGAGAATCAGCTTGAGTTAATCTAGCTAAAAGTGAGAATACTCCAACAAAAAAAAGCATATTTCGTTGTTCTATTCTATTCATTCGCCTTTGACCAAATTCATAATATTTAGTCCCAGAAGAATTTCCATTATAATTTTCAGCTTTATCAAACAAATTGCCAAAAGCTATACCAGCTATAAACCCAATAGGACCACCTAGGGTAAATCCAACAATTCCACCAATTATTTTTCCAAACCAAGCCATTATAATTTATCTACCAACATAGAACACTTACCAGAAGGAATTGGAAGCGTTTTTTTCTTTTCTTCATCAAGAATTTCAACTGTAAAGTAATATAATTTTTCACTTTCAAGACGAATTTCCCAACCACGAACATTTTTACTACTTAAAATTGTTATCAAATTTCTTTTTAAAGAAAGACCTTCAATACCCATAGCTTCCCGACTTGTCATCGTCCAATCTACAGTTTTCCGTGGCAGGGATATCTCCATCCCAATAATATTTTCAATCATCAAGGAAATAGTGATTAAACCATCCATAGGAAGGAATCTTTTTCTTGGAAATCCAGAAATTTCATTTGTTGTGCTTTTACCTTCTTTATTTGGTAAATAACCTTCCCAAACGTCATCAATTTTATCTGTATCTGGATGAAAGGTATCTAAAATAAAATATAAATGCCTAATAGCACATTCTCGTGCAAAAATAAATTCATTATAATTTATTAAACCTTTTACAACCATGAATGTATTTATAGGAATAACACCACCACACCAACCATTTCCTGACTCACAAAAATTTTCAGAACTTGAAGATAATCCAGGAAAGGGGTTGTCAGTTCCAAACTCGTTTGGGTCATGGAGTTTGTCAATTAAAAAAGCAGCTCTTTCATCATTTGGTATTTCTGCTAATAAAGTCCAATAAGCACCAATAAATTTTTCTCCAACTTTTTTACCCTTTGCATTTAAATCATAATAAAAATGAGTTTCATCATCCCACATTTGAGAATTAATTCTAGTTTTTAACCCAAAATACATTTTCTTATATTTGAAACTTAACTCTTTATCATTTAAAATATCACCAATAGCTGACATATATAAAGCATTCATTGCTAGTTGAGCATTGAAATCAATAGGATAAACACAATTTTTTCTTGGAATATTACCACTTACACAAGCAGATAAAGGAACAGAAAACAATCCTGTATCATCTTTAAAATTATTATTTAACCATTCAAAATATTTTTCTAATTTAGGTACAACATCCTTTAGTCTTTTTTTATTACCCAGCTTATGATAAAAAGTAAATTCGACATAAGATAGTAAACAAGGTGCTAGCGCTAAAGGATTGTTGGCGATCTTAATTGGTTCGCCTGTTTCAATAGAATAATCGCTTCTTATAGCCCCATCTTCTTCCTGTTTAGAATAAAAATAATCAATTAATTCAAATGGAGAATATTTTTGATTACTATAAACTAAAAATAAAGCTGACATGCATGCTTCAAACTGATTAAAAGTTTTTTGACTTGGGTATGACAAATAATCCCCAACAAATCCGTTTTGTTCAGTACCATTTTTCCATTGTTCATTTATCCATACCCATGTACGATTATACATGTCAACAAAATCTTGATCATAAAAATGTATTGCTGGAACTAATTCCTTAACCAAAGCCTTCTCCTCAAATCTAATGTGTTCACTAGAATCTAACAAAATACAATATAATAATAAACACCTCAAGAGGCAAACTATTAACGTACTTTAATATCATACACCATATTTGTTAAATTCTAACAAAAAAAAAGTAATTTTCCTTATTTTTTAGCAAATTACCCGAATAGCACCTACTTTTATTTTAATTTCAATTTTATCAACAGCTTTTCCCACCATTTCACCATCAATATGAATTGGCATATCTTTATTGATAGCTGTTATTTTTATCCATTTTTCTCTAGTAAAAGAAAAAGTTGGATCCTTTAACTGCTTACCTGACAAAAATTTTATAGCTGTTAATAATATTTTATTTTTTGGAATTAATTTACTTGCATATACAAAATCCAAAAGGCCATCATCGACAAGAGCCTCTGGTGTCATTAAAAAAGCACTACCCATTCTCCTACCATTACCTATAGATAATTGTTGTGATTTTAACTTAAATTTCCCAGATTCTTTTTCTATTTCTAAATCCATTGCTGGAGGATAATGTTTTAATAGTTTAAATAATGCTAAAACATAACTTAAAGTTCCAGAAACTCTTTTAAAATCACTGGCAATAAAATTAACCGATGGCTCAAATCCTATTCCTAAACCATTAATAAAATGGGTTCCTTCTGGAAATCTACCTCCAATACAATAGCCCATATCAACTATTTTTGATTCTTCATTTTTTATTTTAGATACTATTTCATCAATTTTTTTACCACTAATTTTTAATACCCAAGCAAAATCATTCCCACGACCTGTTGGAATAATTGAAAATAAAGGCATATGATCAATATCAAGTGATAATTCTTCTGCTCTCTTTAATATTCCATCGGAGACTTCATTTACAGTGCCATCTCCACCTGCTGCTGTTATAAAATCGTAGTTTCCGACAGCTTCATAAGCAATTCGTCTACAATCATTGATGGCAGTAGATTTTACAATATTTATATCTAAATCGCCCTTTTTAAAAGCCCTCATTATAATAGATTCTAACTTCTTGGCCTTACCTTTATTTGCATTTGGATTTAATATAACTAAACCTTTTTTCACCATTTACTTTTCCTTATTGTATAAACAATTAAAATAATCAATACATTATTTCTTGTATTTTACACTATTGATTTCACTGTAACAAGTTTATACCTTTTATATTTTATATTTTCTTTAAATATGCTTGTTTGAAAATCATAAATGTTATATTAATTGATTAAAAGAAGATAAATATGACCTTGATAAACGAAAGAAAAAATTTCTATAAAAAATTATTCCCATTAGCTGTTCCCATGATGCTTCACCAGTTGCTTCTAAATTCGGTTTCCTTTGTTGACACCATTATGATAGGACAATTAGGAGCTAAAAGTGTAGCTGCTGTAGGCTTAGCTAACCAGATGTTTTTTCTTATTAGTTTGATTTATTTTGGATTAGGAAGTGGATCAGGTATTTTGATGTCTCAGTTTTGGGGTGCTCAAAAAATGAAAGATTTCAAAAAAGCCTTCTTTCTTGCCATTTTAACTAGCACTGTTTTTGCACTTTTCTTTAGCATTACCTCTTATTTCTTTCCAAGGCAAGTAATGCAAATCTTTACAAGTGATGAAGAAGTAATAAAGCTAGGTATTAGCTATTTAAAAATAGTTAGTATAAGTTATTTCTTTTCATCTATTGGATTTATATATGCCACAGCCTTTAGAGCTATTCACAATACGAAACTACCCTTATTTGTGGCTGCTTTAGCCCTAACAATAAATACAATAGGAAATTATCTATTAATTTTTGGTATTGGACCTTTCCCTGAGTTAGGTGTAGAAGGTGCTGCTATTTCAACTTCTTTTTGTAGATTTCTTGAGGTCTTTTTATTGATTATGTTATCTTATAAAAAGAAAAATGAAATTATTGGATTAAGAAATTTAAAAATTTTAAATATATCAAAAGAATTTGTAAAAAAGTTTAGCAAAGTTTGCTCTCCTGTTGTTTTAAATGAAATAACTTGGGCACTAGGCATGGTTGCATACAAATATGCATTCTCTCAAATGGGAACAAATGCACTTGCTGCGGTTCAGGTAACAGAGTCAATAGTTGGTTTATTTTTTGTTGTTTCAATGGGCTTTAGTATGGCCTCATCAATAATGGTAGGAAATAAAGTAGGTGAAAAAAACTATGAGCTTGCTCAAACTTACTCAATTAGATTTATTGTAATTAGTATTATTAGTGGCTTTTGTATGGGAATATTCTTATTAATCACAGCGCCAGGATTAACACATTTATTCGCTCTAGATGAAAATATTTCTCACTTAATAATACAAACATTAACTGTTTTTTCTTTCCTCCTTCCTCTCAAATTTTTAGCAACTGTTATAATTGTTGGATTAATTAGAGGTGGTGGAAGTCCCTCTTTCGCTTTTATTGTAGAAGTTTTTAGTGTTTGGGGAATTGGAGTACCTTCTGTCTTTATTTCTGTTTTTATATTTAAGCTTTCTCTACCTACAATCTATTTAGTCATGGGGTTAGAAGAAGTTGTAAAAACAATTATTGGCTTTTATAAAATTAAATCAAAAACCTGGATAAAAGATTTTACATAACTAAAGGGTACTATAAGCCAATATATTTATATTTTTACCTAATAAATTGGAGAAAATTTGACCTATCTCATATAGTTCTCTATAATAATATTGTAATAAGGAGCTTCGAATGAATACAGTTTTAATTAATGGTACAGTTTTAACAGGATATGCTCAACTAAATGATTGTGCTATTTTTATCGATGATAAGGGAAATATTGGGGAAATATTCAATATGAAAAGGTTTTCTCAAAAAGATTTTCCTTCTGATACTGTTGTTATTGATCTTCAAAATAGTTACGTAATACCCGGTTTAATAGATACTCATATCCATGGAATAGGTGGTTTTGGTACAGAAGACAATTCCCCAGATTCAATATTAGGAATGAGTGAAAGACTTGCTGATTTTGGTGTAACAAGATTTATACCTACAATTTATACAGATAGTGAAGAAAATATGCTGGCAGGCATAAAAGCAATCGTTGATGCTATGGGAAAAGAAAAAGGTGCGATTATTCAAGGTGTTAACATCGAAGGCCCATTTATTTCAGCTAAACGTCTTGGAGCTCAAAATCCTGAAGGAAGAAAAGATGTTGATATAGAGTTATTTCATAAATTTCTTGAAGCTGGAAAAGGTAATATAATCTGTATGACTGTTGCCCCAGAGTTAAAAGAAATGAGAACCTTAGCTCTTGAAGCTAGAAAACACAATGTTGTTTTATTAGCAGGACATACCGATGCAACTTATGAAAATATTATGGAAGGAATGCAATGCGGAATATTACATTCAACACACTTCTTCAATGCTATGAGTAGACTGCACCATAGAAACCCTGGAACAGTTGGCGCAATAATGATTCAAAATAATATGAAAGCAGAAATTATTTGTGATGGTGTTCATGTGCATCCTGAATTAGTAAAATTATTGATTAGAGAAAAACCTCTTGATAATATCATTATGGTAACAGATGCTCTTAAACCAACAAAACAAAGAAGTGGTTGTTTATTTGCAAATGGTGTTGAGGCAAAATTAAGCAAAGAGGGCGCTTTTATAAGCAAAAAAGATCCTTCTTTATTCTTAGGAAGTTCTCTTACCATGTTGCATGGATTAAGAAATATGACAGATTGGGGTATTCCTCTTCCTGATTCTGTTCAAATGTCTTCCTCAAATCCAGCAAGAATTTATTCCATTGATAAAGTCGGTTCTATTATTCCAGAATATAGAGCGGATTTAACTATAATAGATGATAAATTACAGTTGAAAGCTTTATTTATTGGCGGTAAACTAATTAGAGACCGATTTGCATAAGGAATAAAAATGAAAAATATAAAAGATTTAGAACCAAAAGCTATTTTTTCCTATTTTAAAGATATCTCAGATATTCCACGAGAATCTGGAAATGAAGAAGGTGTTAGACAGTATTTATTAAAATTTGCCAAAGAAAACAATTTCAAAGCTGTAGTTGATAAAATAGGGAATGTTATTATATATGTACCTGCAACTAAAGGTTATGAAAATAGAAGTTCTGTAGCCTTACAAGGTCATATGGATATGGTATGTGTAAAAACACTAGAATCTAAACATGATTTTGACAAAGATCCTATTGAACTTTTAATTGAAGATGATTTTTTAACGGCTAAAGATACAACTCTTGGTGGAGACAATGGAATTGCTATTGCAATGGCGCTTGATGTCTTTACTGACAAAAATGTAAAACATGGACCTTTAGAAGGCATCTTTACAGTTAGTGAAGAAACCGGTTTAACAGGAGCTTTTAATCTTGAAGCTGAAAATGTAGCTAGTAGAAAACTTATCAACCTTGATAGTGAAGAAGAAGGTATAATCTACATAGGTTGTGCTGGAGGCGTAGAAACTCAAGCGACTCTTAACTCTATCAAACAAGAAGTTCCCTCTACTTATAAAAATTATAACTTAAGTGTAAAAGATTTACTTGGTGGCCATAGTGGTGCTGAAATTCATATGCAAAGAGCGAATGCCATTAAATTTGTTGCAAGAGCCTTAATTAATTTAAAGACTATCCGATTGAATTCACTTGAAGGTGGAATAAAAAGAAATGTAATACCTTCCTCTTGTGTAAGTATTTTTTCTATTGATGAGAGTGAAGAGCAAACACTTAAAAATGCTGTTGAAATGCTAAATACAATTTATAAAGAAGAATTCTCAAAGCAAGAGCCTCAAATTTCAATTACCTTAGAAGAAGAAAAAGTAGAGAGCGCTTTCTCAAATAAAGATAGTGTTAACTTTATTAGATCATTATATTTAGCACCTCATGGAATTGCTGCTATGAGTATGGAATTGAAAGGTGTTGTAGAAACCTCATCTAACTTAGCAATAGTTAAAACAAATGCCTCTAGTTTAGAAGCTATCAGCTCTCATAGATCATCCATTATGACTAGCCGAGATGATATCGCAAATATTTGTGCTCAAGCCTTTTTAACTTGTAATGCAGATGTTGTACAAGTTGGAGCCTATCCATCTTGGAAACCTGATTTATCTTCTAAATTGACGGCTTTTTGTGCTAAAGCTTATGAAGAATATGCTCAAAAAAAACCGTTACTAACAGCAATTCATGCAGGACTAGAGTGTGGAATTATTAATTCAAGAATTCCAGGAATGGATTCTGTTTCTTTTGGACCTGATATGTTTGATGTTCACTCTATAAAAGAGCATCTATCTATTTCATCCACAAAAAGAACAAGTGAATTTTTAAAACACTTGTTATCAATTATTGAGTAATTATATCTAGTTAGTTGACCTTTTATAGGTTAACTAACTATGCTTTTCATAAACAATTCCAATTAATAATAGAGGCTAAAATGAATAAAATACTTCCAATAATTGGAATATTAGGTGAAATTTCTCCACCTTCTCCTGTCTCAGTTTTCCAAATGTTTAATAGACAAGGATGTGTTGATACCTACACTCAATCTATAGAAAAACTTAATGCTATCCCAATAATTATTCCTTATATCGCTAAATATTCAACAAAAACAATAACCTCATATATTTCTAAGATTGATGCACTTTTAATTCCCGGGGGCATGGATGTAGAGCCCGAGATATATGGAGAAAAAAGAATAAAAGAGTGCAAAAAGGGAAACCTTGACTATGATAAATTTTCAATAGCCTTAATTAAAGAAGCAATAAAACAAAAAAAATCTATTTTGGGAATTTGTAAAGGTTGCCAATTATTAAATGTGGCATTAAAGGGGACTCTATATCAAGATCAACAATATGATCAAAGAGATTCAAAAGAGATAAATCACTTAGATTTTAACAATATTTGCACCAATAGTCATACAATAATAATCAACAAAGACTCACATCTAAATAAAATTTTCAATTTACAAGTATTAGAGGTTAATAGCCTTCATCATCAAAGCATCAATCAAGTTGGAGAAAACTTAAGGCTTTCTGCCTTAAGCCTTGATGGAACTGTCGAAGCTATTGAACATGTTGATCAAAATTATTTCTGTATTGGTGTTCAGTGGCATCCTGAAACGCTTTTTGCAAAAACAGATTCAATGAAACCTCTATTTAAAACCTTTGTTGAATCCATATAAAAAAAGTCTTAGTACTATTTTGACTAAGACTTTTTATTTTGTTTTATTTTTTATTTTTCATCCATTATTTGCTTTGCCATTTTAGCTGCTAAGTCAAAGGCATTTTGCTTATCCTCGTCCCTAGGAGCTCCTTGGTATTCTACTTCACCAAGAAAATCTAATTTCATGGATTCAACAAATGGTAAAAATTGTTTTAACGCTCCACCGGACCAACCGTAAGATCCAAAACGAGCTATTTTTCTTTTTGTTATATGTGAACGGTCCATTTGATCTAATACATTAAACATTGGAGGAAACATTTTATATTCATATGTTGGCATTCCTACAATAATACCTTCACTCTTCCAAGCTTTTTCTAAAACAAAAGATTCATGAGTTTGTGGTACTTGAAATACATGGATTTTAACACCTGGAACACTTTCAATGCCTGCAATGAAACTATCAACCAAAGCTTCTGTATTTCCATACATACTAGACCATACAATTGTTATTTCTTTTTCTCTCTTGCCACTAGCATAGGAGGCTAATCGAGAATACCAAGAGATTACTTTAGCTGGATCTTTTCTCCAAATTATACCATGAGAGGGACAGACTGTTTTTATTTCAACATTTTCAAGTTTTTTTAAGCCCTTTAAACAAAAGGTTGAAAAAGAACTAATAATATTTGCAAAATATCTTTCAGTTTCTGGTAATAACAAATCCCATTCTTCTTTTGTTAGTTGATCATCAAAACTATTTTTATAAACACCATAAGCTCCAAAAGCATCACAGGAAAAAAGAATTTTATCTTCAACTAAATAAGTCATCATTGTTTCTGGCCAATGAATATTTGGTGTCATAAAGAATTTTAAGGTTTTCCCTCCAATATCTAAAGTTTCACCATCATCAACAGAAAAAATATTTTCTGTTAAACCATAAAAAGCTTCAATTAATGGCACGGCTTTTTTGGAACATAATATTTTAATATCTGGGTTTTTTTTAACAATGTCTACCAATGCTCCAGTATGATCTGGCTCCATGTGATTTATAACTAAATAATCAATATCTTTTTCTTTTATATTTAAAGCAGCTAATTCAGAATTTACATCTTCCTCAGCGCCATCCCAATCCTTAACATAATCTATTAATACGGTTTTATCCTTTCCTTTAACAATATAAGAATTAATCATTACACCGTTTGGAATAGGCCATATACCTTCGAATAATTCTTTACAACAAACTGTTGCTGGTAAACGGAAAACATTTTCAATTATTTTATCTGGGTTCATTTATGTATCTCCTAAAATATTATTCAATAAAGAAATATAGTATTTATTTATTGAATTATCTACTATTTTGATTAATTAAAACATAGTTGAAATATTTAAACAAGAAGATATAACTTGAATTATATAATTTTCAAGCATTTTGTTAGCTTAAGCTAATGAGATATTATAAGATCTTTCTATTCTCTTAATTTCTCTCTCATATTTTAAATAATTAGGGCAAAGTTCTTCTAACTTTTTATAAAAAGTGATTTGGTGATTTTTTTCAGTTATATGAGTTATTTCATGTAAAATAACATATTCAATACACTCGGTAGGAAGCATTGCTAATCTAAAGGAAAAATTAATGTTATTATTTTTAGAACAAGAACCCCATCTGCTATTAGATTTTTGAATTTTTATCTTGGCAATATTATGTTTAAGTTGTTTTAAAAAAGGTTTTTCTTCAAATAAAGTATCAATAATTCTTTGGGTTTCTTGTTTGTAAAACTCTAAGACGATATCTCTTAAACTGTCTTGGCAAAGATTTTTATTATATAAAGGAATTATTATAAGTTTTTTCTCTCTTTCAATAATAATATTTTCTACAATTCCCTCTAATGTATTGTATAACTCATCATCAATAATATTAAATGCTAATTTATAAGTTTCCCTATAAAGCAAAAAAACATCTCCCTCTAAATAGGTATGGCTTTTTGTTGCTGTTTCCATTTCCAGTCGTTCAAGGTTTTTATTTATCCACTGCTCATTCTTTTCAATAAATTCAGTTATCTTTTTATCAGAAACTCGATTTGGGGCACTTACAACAATATGCTGGGATCTTTGTATAGTAATTGTAAGTCTTTTAAATTTATTGGATTTAATTATTTTATAATTCAAAAATTTTTCAGTTTCTAACATAGACGATAACTTTTTTTCTCTTTATAATTGTGTTCATGAATAACTTTAAAACCATTAATTTAAACCTCTTTCAACCTATTGTTTATACTAAAGAAACAACCTCTCAAAAACAAGATATTGAAAGTGTTTATCAGCAATTAATTAAAAAACTCGATTGTAGCACTGTTGCCTCAGAATGCTGCATGAATATTAAATATACCAGTTCAGATACTATCACGTTTGAAGTTATTGAAGCCGGTTTTGCAGATACACCAAATGAATCTATAGTTGAAGCTGTTAATAAAGGCCAGGAAATTCCTCTCCCAGCATATGATATGAAAATTGAACTTGGAAAATATAAATTTATTCAACTTCCCTTTTTACCTTCTGAAGAAAATCTTTTTGCAACCTTGATGCAAATTTCTTGTTCAAACAATTTAAAGCAAACAGGAAATTTCTATTTAAGACTATTAAAAGAAAATTCTCTAGTTATCCTTGCTCAATTTATTTTACTTTTAGAAGAATAATGGTATTAAGAAAGGAACCACTAAAGTCATAAACACTCCATGATACATAGATGGAATCATAACTGAGGGTCCAAAATGGGATGTAATAATAGGTAGGGTGACATCCATTGTAGTGGCGCCTCCTATGCAAACTGATGGATAATAAAACCTTCTTCCAAATTTAGATAATAAAGGGATTAAAAAGAAAGAAAAACTTTCTCTAAAAATATTACTTAAAAAAGAAATAGAACCCAATATTGGATATCCTAAATCTGTAATCATAATTCCTGACAAACTATACCAACCAAAACCAGAAGCAACGCCCATACTTTCACTTATAGTAAACTCTGAAATTAAAGCTAATATAATGGCTCCAAAATAAGTACCTAAAATAGTCCAAAGAGGTAATAATAACAATATTGGAGAGTCAAAGATCTCTTTAATTTTTATTTCTGAGTTTATTATACCAAGCCCCGAAAAAAATAATAAAAAATATAGTAAGAAAGTTATAAAATCTGGAGTATACCAATCAAAGATTGGTGTATACAATTTAAACAACAAACCTAAAATTACCGTCGAAACCAATAATAGTGGCTCTTTAATCACATATATTGATCGAACAAACCAATGTCTTTTTACTTGAATCTTAGCTTCTTCACTCAATTTAGACTTATATGCTGCGTTAATATCCCTGCTTGTGATAACACCAATATTCTTTTTTATTGTTCCATCTTGATTTACAAAATTTTTCTTTTTGAAATTAATAATAAACGAGGCTATTGTCGCTATTAGGATTGTTCCACCCAATGAAAATATTGTAACAATTAAAGCTTTAAATCCAATAGAATTTAATTCAGATAAAATGTTTTCTATTGCACCTGTATTTATACCCATAAAAAATAATAATAAATACAAAGATATGGATAACAAAATATCAGATTTTTTTAATATTTTTTTAGGCGTTTTTTTCCCAATCAATATCCCCAAAACCAGGGCCCCTATTAATTTAGATAAATACAATACTGTTTCCATAAAAGCACCATATTAGAAATAATTACTAAAATCAATAAAAACCATTGTTTTTATAATATATAATATTCAAAATGTCTTTACGCATTTGCTTTTGCAGAGTATATTTTGAGTCATGAATATTGAAAAACAAAGCGACACCGTTCATTTAATTAGATTTAACGACAACCGTGAACTCCTTTTAATTGGAACTGCACATATTTCAAAAGAAAGCGTTAACGAAGTTGAATCCTATATTGAAGAATATGCCCCAGATAGAATCTGCATTGAACTAGATAAAACAAGATATGTAAATAAAAACGACAATCAAACTTGGAGTGATAAAACAATAACTAAAGTTCTGAAAGAAGGAAAAGGATTTTTACTTCTTGCAAATATGGCTTTAGCTTCTTTTCAAAAAAGAATGGGAAATGTTACAGGTATTACCCCTGGTGAAGAAATTCTTAGCGCTGCAAAATTAGCTGAAGAAAAAAATATCCCTTTTTCATTTTGTGATAGAGAAATTCAAACAACTTTTAAAAGAGCTTGGAGAAAATCAAATTTTTGGAACAAAATGAAATTGTTAGCAACTTTAATTTCTGCTGCTTTTAGCAAAGAAGAAGTTTCTGAAAAAGAATTAGCTGAACTTAAAAAAGCTGATGTCTTAGAAACGATGCTAAATGAAATGGCTAAAGAGTTACCAACAATTAAAAAAGTATTAATTGATGAAAGGGATTTATTTCTTGCAACAAACATGTTTCTAGCTAAAGGCGATAAAAAGCTTGGTGTTATAGGAGCTGGCCATACTAAAGGTATTTTAAAAACTTTACAGGCCTTGGATGAAGGAAAACTTGGTACTAACATTGATGAAATTACTACGGTTCCAAAACCAAGTAAAATTTCTAAATACTTAACTTATATTATTCCTACTCTAATAATTGGAATAATTATTTATGGATTTGCTCAATCTGGTTGGACTAAAGGAATAAAGTTGTTTAGCTATTGGGTCATGGTAAATGCAATTTTTACTGGTATTGGAGGTATTATAGCCTTAGCTCATCCTATTAATATCTTAATTAGTATGATGGCTGCTCCCTTTACAAGTTTAAATCCAACAATTGGTGTTGGTTTAGTTTCAGGGCTGCTTGAATATAAATTAAAAAAGCCAAGTGTTAAAGACTTTAACAATATGGGTGATGATGCTCTATCGCTTAAGGGCTGGTATAAAAATAGAGCTTTACACGGTCTTTATGTTTTCTTGGTATGTTCAATTGGATCTGCGATTGGTACTTTTATAGGATTCCCAGTACTTTTAACTATTTTGACTTAACAAATGCTAAGTATTAATAATATAAACCTCTTTTAAAACAAAGAGGCTTTTTTTATGTTAAACAATATTTAATACTTCAGTTATATGATGGCATTTATAGTTTTTGATTTTTTTTGATGAACTACTATGAGGACTAATAACTTCTACAAAACCCATTTCACTGGCAGCTTTGATTCGCTTACTACTGAAGGTAACAGGTCTTACTTCCCCAGCTAAGCTTAATTCTCCAAAAGCTATACAATGTTCTCTAAAAGCTTCGCCCTTTAAAGAAGAGGTTAATGCAATGGCAAGTGCTAATTCTATTGAAACTTCTTTTAGCTTAATTCCTCCACCTACATTTACATAAATATCATAATCACTAAAGTGTAAATTAGCATGTTTTTCTAAAATAGCGGCTACTCTTGTTACACGTGAAACATCAATTCTATCACTGTGAATTTTAGAATAACCATTTTTACAGGGAATTGTTAAAGCTTGAATTTCAACAATAAAAGTTCTTGAGCCTTCTATTACAGATGTAAATGAAATACCTGGTGGTAAATGACCTTTAGCTCTCTTATTTAAAAATAAACCGGATGGATTTTCTACAACAGTTAATCCTTTATCACTCATCATAAAAATACCCAATTCATCAACAGATCCAAATCTATTTTTTACAGCTCTAACAATTCTAACACCTGTGGTTGTTTGATCAAAATATAAAACTGTATCAACAAGGTGCTCAATAATTTTAGGTCCGGCTATAGTTCCATCTTTGGTAACATGGCCAATAAAGAAAAGAGCCGATCCCATTTGTTTTATCTTACCCACCAACTCCATAGCACAACTTCTCATTTGAGTAGATGAGCCTGCTATAGATGCAATTTGGGATGAAGATAGGGTTTGCAGAGAATCTACTACAATTATTTGAGGTTTAATTTCATCAATTACATCCAGTAAATTCTCAACTTTTGTATCATTATAAATGTATATATTTTTAGAATTTAAATTTAGCCTATTTGCTCTTTGCTTAATTTGTGAAGCAGATTCTTCACCACTAACATACAAAACTTTATACTGCTGGGAACAATTTGCAACGGTTTGTAGCATCAAGGTTGATTTACCTATACCAGGTTCTCCTCCTAGTAAAATCGCGGAACCTTTCATTATACCGCCGCCTAATACTCTATCAAATTCATTAAAACCGGTGAGAAATCTCATTTCACTTTCTATTTCAATATCGCTTAAAATTACAGGTTTGTTTTGGGTAGAAATATTTACACGCTTTCCACTTTTTTCTTCTTTTTCAACTATTTGTTCTTCAAAAGAATTCCAGTTACCACAAGTAGTGCATCGTCCCATCCATTTAGATTCTACTTTACCACATGCGCTGCAAACATATTTAATATTTTTATTTTTCATAATGTTAATTCCTAATAGTTATGTTAATTAGTATATCATATAATTGATAAATGCATTAAAAAAGCACCTAGTATTTCTAGATGCTTTAATATTGTTATATTTAATTTAGAAATCTAATAATTCAACATTAAAAATTAAATAAGCATTAGGAGGAATTACTCCAGGAAAACCACCTTCTCCGTATCCCAATTCAGGAGGAATAATTAAAGTTCTTTCCTCTCCTTTAGTCATTGTTTGAAGAGCTTCATTCCAACCTTCAATAACTGTACCTATTTGAAAAGAAGCTGGCACACCTCTATTTTTAGATGAATCAAAAACTTTTCCATCTAATAATTTTCCTTCATAATGAACTGTAACATTAATACCCATTTTAGGACTTTCTTTTTTGTCACCGTCTTTATTAATTACATATAATAAACCAGAATCTGTTTCTTTTGCATTAGGATAAGCTTTTTTTATTGATTTTAAGACGTTTGCTCTCTTTTTTTTAAGTTTATCTAATTTTCCTTTATTTAAATTATTCATCATTTGAGTAAATTTTTCACGTGAAGCAACAAAAGCTTCTGCTTTTTCTCCAACTCTTTCAATAGATATTGTATTAATTCTATCTCCTTGAACTGTCAAATTAACAATATTCATTCCATCAATAACTTTTCCAAAGATTGTATGTTTATCATCCAACCAAGGTGTTTCAACATGTGTTATGAAAAATTGAGAGCCATTTGTTCCGGGCCCTGAATTTGCCATTGATAGCATTCCTGGCTCAGTATGACGTAGTGAGGAATCAAATTCATCTGGGAATTTGTATCCAGGTCCGCCTGTTCCTGTTCCAAGAGGACATCCACCTTGAATCATAAATTTATCAATTACTCTGTGAAAATTTAAACCATCATAAAAAGGAGTACCTTCATCTTCTTTATTTAAAGCACCTTCTGCTAATCCTACAAAATTCATAACTGTCATTGGTGTTTTTTCAAATTCTAAATTTAATGTTATATCACCTTTATCTGTTTTGATAATTGCATATAAACCATCTTCTAATTGTTTACTCATTGTTTTGCTCCTTATACTTCAAATAGATCTTTCCCTTGGGATAATCTGTGAAATAATTCTTCTAATTCTTCTTCGCTATTGAAAGATATCACAATCTTACCTTTATATATATCGCCTTTAATTTCAACTTTATTTCCTACAGCTTGGATAAATTTATCTTGAAATTCTATAGTTTCTATATTTTTTACATTATGTTGGTCATTTTTTGGAGGTTTTTTAGAAATAACATCTCGATGACCATTATTTAAAGCCTTTGCTAATTTTTCAGCTTCTCTTACAGAGACCTCCTCTTTATTGAGTTTCTCTAGTAATAAAACCCTATCAGCAGGATTAACCAAAGATAGTAAAGCACGTGCATGTCCTGGAGTGTAAATACCAGTAATTAAACCTTCTTGCATTTCTTTGGGTAATTGTAGCAATCTTATAGTATTGCTTATAGAGGATCTACTTTTTCCAATTTTTTCTGCTAACTCTTCCTGAGTAATTTTGGTTTCTTGTAATAAATATGAATAAGCAGCTGCTTCTTCAATTGGATTTAAATTTTCTCTTTGTATATTTTCAATCAAAGCCACTTCTAATCTACTAATATCAGTAAATTTTTTAACAATTACAGGGATTTTATTTAGAGCCGCAATTTTTGCAGCTCTAAATCTTCTCTCTCCAGCTACTATAGAGTATTTATTATTTTCAATTTCTTCAACCAATATTGGTTGTAATATGCCTTGTTCTTTTATAGATTGTGCCAATTCTTTTAAAGCCTTGTCATCAAAATATTTTCGTGGTTGCTCTTTATTTTGTTTAATTTGATTTATTGAAACATGGAGAATTATATTAGAATCTTTATGCTTATTATCAGATTTATCAAACTTAGTTGAAAATATATCTTCCATTTGAAAGCCATCAATTAAAGAACCCATCCCTTTTCCTAAGCCTTTCTTTTTATTATTCAACACGGTCTAACACCTCCTGTGCAAAATTTTTATAGGCCTTAGCTCCTAAGCAGTTGTTATCATAAGCAAAAATTGGTAATCCATGAGAGGGTGCTTCAGAAAGTCTAACATTTCGTGGAATTTTAGTCTCAAATACTAGAGAATCAAAATATTGGGATACATCCTCAACAACTTCATTGGCTAACTTATTCCTTTTACTAAACATAGTGAACAAAATACCAATAATTTCAAGGTTTTTGTTAAGGGATCTTTTTATACTAACTACAGTTCTGATTAATAAATTTAAACCTTCCATGGCTAAATATTCACATTGCATTGGTATTATTACATAATTTGCCCAAACTAAAGTATTAACTGTTACAAGAGCAAGCGATGGGGGACAATCCCCTATAATATAATCATACTTGTCCTCTAATATAGCTAAAGCCTCTTTTACTTTAAAGTTTCTATCTTCTACATTAACCAACTCGATATTTAAGCCTGCTATATCAATATTCGCAGGAATTATTTCCAAATTATTAATACAGGTCTTTTGACAAACTTCACTTGCAAGTACTTGTTTAGAGATGACTTCATAAATTCCAGAAACACCTTTATCAGCAGATAAAGAGCTGGAAAGGTTTCCTTGTGCGTCAAAATCTATAACTAATACTTTTTTCCCATTTAAAGCCAAAGCAGCACCAAGATTAACAACACTTGTTGTTTTCCCGACTCCACCTTTTTGGTTTAAAAAAATTATTTTTTTTGCACTCATAATATAAATATAAGCCATAAAAAGGAGATTGTCAGTAACAAAAAATAAAATATGCCTAAAGTAATTATTATTTCTAGACGATAGATTTATTTTTTAGTATACTAGTTTTATATAAAATTAATTATTAGGAGATTACAATGATAGATAAAATTAAAGCAGCAATACAAGATATTCGTCCTTCTTTACAAAATGATGGTGGAGATATTGAATTTATCAAATTAGATGGAAAAACAGTTTTTGTAAGTTTACAAGGTGCTTGTGCTGGTTGCCCAATGTCCCAAATGACCCTTAAAGGTGGCGTCGAAAGATATTTACGCGACAAAATAGATTCAGAACTTGTTGTAGAAAATGTTTAATGTGAAACATTAACCTTATATTAAAATACACCACATTTATTTGTAGTGTATTTTTTTTATTAAATATTTTTGTATACAAATGCCAAAAGTAGCGTTAATATAATCAAGTCTTCTGTTATTTACTTACCCATTTTTTGTTGTATTACAAAATGTGGGTATCTTTTTTTCTACTTTTCATTTGTTTTTTCTTTTACTATCCACATATTTTTAATCAAACTTTGTGATAATTTGCCTTAAATTTTATTATTTTGGTGGGTTTTTTTATTTCAAATATATATATGAAAAGAATGTTTGGATTATCTCTTATATAAATCTTTACAGGGTATATAGTTACCATAAAAATTTATTATATTGTTTCTTTATATAAGAACAAAATCTCTTTATTCTCATTTAATTAATTATCACTGAAAGTACATAATAATCACCTATTGATTACAATAGGTGATTATTATTGGTAATGTAATTACCTTTATTTTTTTATGAAAACTTCGATTTATTCTTCGTTATTTCCTTTCTCAACAACAACTTGTTCTATAGAGTCTTGTTTTACTTCTTCTTCACTCTCTTCTTCATATATAGTAGTAGAGGCCAAAGCAACAATGTGATCATCAGGACGTTTCATAGTTACAACACGAACTCCACTAGCAGTTCTTCCTTGAGTAGAAATATCTTTAACATGAATTCTAATAGTTTGTCCAAGCAATGTTACGCAAACAATATCATTTTCATCACTTACAGATACAGCATTAATTATTGTGCTACTCTTATCACCAATTCTAAAGATTTTTTGTCCTTGGGTTCCTCTGTGATGGTTCATAAATTGATCATACTTTACTTGTTTACCCTTACCTTTTTCAGTAACCATAAGAACTCTCTTATCACTATCAACCTTTAACAAGCCAGCAACATTATCATCATTACGTAGTTTTATGCCTCGAACACCATGAGTTGCTCTTCCCATAGCTCTTACATCATTTGCATTCATCCTAAGGGCAAGACCATTTTTAGTAACGAGCATAACATCATCTTCATCTTGGACAAATTCACAATGTAATAACTCGTCACCTTCATCTAAAACAACAGCTATAACACCTTTAGATCTGGCATTTTTAAACAAATCTAATCTACATCTTTTTACTACACCAAGTTTAGTAGCAACCATTAAGTATTTATCTTCATCAAATTCTTTAAAGTTAAATATAGTAGTTATTTTTTCTTCTGTATTTAATTGTAAGAGATTCTTTATGCTTGATCCTTTAGAATTTTTAGAAGCTTCGGGAATTTGGAACACTTTGGTATAATAAGCTTTTCCTGCATCAGTAACATACATTACATATTCATGAGTAGATGCAACAAACATATGCTCTACAAAATCAGCTTCTTGTAATTTTGTTGTTCTAGAACCTTTTCCAGCTCTTCCTTGTGCTTTATATTCTTCAATAGGAATACGTTTAGCAAAACCTTTATTGCTTATTAAAACAACAACATCTTCTTCTTTTATGAAATCTTCTAAATTACTTTGTCCTATTTCTTCAGGATGAATTATAGTCCTTCTTTTATCCTTTACACCAACTCTTAAAGCTAATTCTTTTGTTTCTTGAGAAACAACATCTAGAATTTTCTGCGCATCAGCTAATAAAGAATTGTAATAATCAATTTTCTTTTCCAATTCACCTAATTCATCTAAAATCTTGCTAGCTTCTAATTGAGACAAACGTCCAAGTTTCATATCAATTATTGCTTGGGCTTGAATTTCATCTAATGCAAAATTAGATACTAAGCTATCACCTGCTACTGTATTATTTGCACTGCTTTTTATAATGCGTATTATCTCATCAATATTATCAAGACCAATTTTTAAACCTCTTAAGATATGAGCTCTTTCTAGTGCTTTTTTCAATTCAAATTGAGTTCGTCTTGTAACAACATCTTCTCTATGTTTAATGTAATAAACTAGCATTTGTTTTAAATTTAATAATTTAGGTCTTCCACTAACTAGAGCCAAGTTATTAACATTGAAATTAGTCTGTAAAGTTGTTTTAACGAATAACATATTTAAAACAACAATAGCTGGAGCTCCTGTTTTTAATTCAACAACAAGCCTTATTCCATTTCTATCAGATTCATCTCTAACTGCGGCAATACCAGCAATTATATTATCTTTTCTTAAGGAGTCAATTTTTTTAACCAATTCAGCTTTATTTACTTGATAAGGCATTTCAGAAAAAATAATTTGGTCTCTACCTTTATCGGGAGTTTCAATTTCATAAGAAGCTCTTATAATAATTTTACCTCTACCAGTTGTAAAAGCATCTTTGATTCCAGTTAGTCCGCAAATATTTGCTCCAGTTGGAAAATCAGGGCCTTTTATATAATTACTCATTAACTCGTCAATTGTAATATCTGGATCCAGGATAACAGCTTCAATAGCGGCACATATTTCAGAAATATTATGTGGTGCCATATTTGTAGCCATACCAACAGCAATACCACTTGAACCATTAGCTAATAAGAAAGGAAAAGTTGCAGGTAAAACTGTGGGCTCGGTCATTGAATCATCATAGTTTGGTCCGAAATCTACAGTATCTTTATGAATATCTGTAAGCATTTCTTCACCAATTTTACTCATTTTTGATTCAGTATATCTCATAGCAGCTGGTGGATCACCATCAATTGATCCAAAGTTTCCTTGTGGAGCTACAACAGGGTATCTGAGGGAAAAATCTTGCGCCAATCTAACTAGTGCTTCATAAACTGAGCTATCTCCATGTGGGTGATATTTACCTAAAACATCACCAACAATTCTTGCACACTTTTTATAACTGCTATTTGCTCTTAATCCCATTTCATACATATCAAATAAAATACGTCTATGTACTGGTTTTAATCCGTCTCGTACATCAGGTAAAGCCCGAGATACAATAACAGACATAGCATAATTTAAATATGAGGTTTTCATTTCTTTAGAAACTTCTATATCTATTACTCTTTCGTTATTTTCAATTATTTGTTCATCATCCATAAAGATATCCTTTTTAAATGTCTAAATTAGAAACATATGCTGCATTTGCATCAATAAATTCTCTTCTTGGTGCAACATCTTCACCCATTAACATAGAAAAAACTCTATCTGCTTCTTCAGCATCATCTAGTTTAATTCTGCTTATCATTCTAGTTTCAGGGTTCATTGTTGTATCCCAAAGTTGATCTGGATTCATTTCACCAAGACCTTTATATCTTTGTATTGAAACACCTTTAGAATTAACAGTAATATTATTGTCATCAAGAATTTTTACTCTTGCCCCTTCATCATAAGCATAAAAAACTTTTTTGTTTACTGTTATTTTATACAAAGGGGGCATAGCAAAATAAACATATCCAGCTTTAACTAATGGTTGCATATATCTGTAAAAGAAGGTTAATAACAAAGTTCTAATGTGAGAGCCATCAACATCAGCATCAGCCATAATAATAACTTTATGATAACGAACTTTTTCCAAATCAAAAGTTACATTATCCATATCATCTTCATCACCTTGTACATTATTGTATCTTGTAATTCCAGCACCTAGTGTTTGAATTACTGGTTGCAATTTTTCATTACCAAGAACTTTATATTCTTGAGCTTTTTCAACATTAAGCATTTTTCCCCAAAGAGGTAAAATAGCTTGGAAAGATCTATCTCTTCCTTGTTTTGCAGAGCCTCCAGCAGAGTCCCCTTCAACTATGTAAACTTCACATTTAGCAGGATCTTTTTCTGAACAAGGTGCCAATTTACCAGGAAGTCCACCACCATCAGATTTCTTTCTTATTTGCTCTCTAGCCTTTCTTGCAGCAATTCTACCTAAAGCGGCACCAATTATTTTAGTTAGAATTATTTCAGTAATAGCTGGAAATTCATCAAAATAATTACCTAGCTTTTCATAAACAAGAGATTGAACTAAGCCAGAAACTGAAGAGTTTCCAAGTTTCATCTTAGTTTGACCCTCAAACTGTGGTTCAGGCATTTTTACAGAAACAATGGCTGTTAAACCCTCTGCAATATCAGAAGAATCTAATTTCTCAGCAAATTTTTTCAATAATTTAGTGTTTTTTAACAATTGGTTATTAATTGTTCTAGCTAAACCACCTTTAAAACCAGAAAGGTGAGTTCCACCTTCTCTTGTATTAATATTATTTACAAAGGTTATTATTTTTTGATCATATTTATCATTGTATTGAAGTGCTACTTCAACCTTTATATTATCTTTTTCACCTTCAAAAGAAATTGGAGTTTCATGTAACACTTTTTTGTATTCATTTAAATATAATGCAAATTGGGCAATACCACCTTCTGCATGGAAAGTTTCTTTTTTAAGCTCATCTTTAATTCTTTTATCAATAACGGTAATTGAAATACCTTTGTTTAAAAAAGAAAGTTCTCTAAATCTATTGGCTAAAGTTTCATAGCTAAAGCTATTTCTTTCAATAATTGAAAAGTCTGGTGTAAAAATGATTATTGTTCCAGTTTTATCTGTGTTTCCAACTTTTTTTACATCATTTTGTGGAACACCTTTTCTATAAACTTGTTTATATATCTCAGAGTTTCTAAAAACATTAACTTCTAGATAGTCAGATAAGGCGTTTACACAAGAAACACCAACACCATGAAGACCTCCGGAAACTTTATATGAGTTTTTATCGAATTTACCACCTGCATGCAATTGTGTTAATACAACTTCTAAAGAACTCTTTTTTTCAGTTGGATGCAAATCAACAGGAATACCTCTACCGTCATCTTCGACAATACATCTTTCGTTGCCATCTTCCCCAATATCAAGAGTTACTTGAATAGTGGAACAGAAACCAGCCATAGCTTCATCAATACTATTATCAACAACTTCATATACTAAGTGATGTAGACCTTCAACACCGGTAGAACCAATATACATACCAGGTCTTTTTCTCACGGCTTCCAAGCCTTTTAAAACTTGAATATTGCCAGCATCATAATCACTTTTATTTTCAGTATTTGAAGTCTCAATAAAATCTTCTACTGATGCCTCAGCCTCGTCTTTTTTAATACCGTCTATCATGATAAGTCCTTATTTGTGCAGATAAATTTAAAAAATAGAATAATTCTATTCATAATGTTAATAGCTTTGCACATATTTTAGGTTTATTCTTTTACTATTAAACATAATTAATAGAAGAAGCTTTTATTATAAAAATAAAACACCTTTTAACTATTTTATTATATCAAAATCAAGACTAAGTTACAAGTAATCACTATTATATTATAAGGTAAGTAAAGTCTTTTATAAAAACAAATAAAATATATTTTATAATACATTTTTATTGGTTTTTTTTACTGCTATTTATACTAAAAATTATGAAAATTTAGACAAAAAATTTTTTATAAAAAAGCTTGCAACCCTTATTAAGAAAGGATATTATATTTTTATGGTTAATACGCAAGAGTTCTATTCAGATTTATGGGATAAAATATTAGATAAATTAATTCAAAATAATAAATCTGCAGAAAACAGCAAAATGGAATTTGTCCATGCAAAAGATAGTAAAATATTTATTGATGCTTTTTCTGAATTTAGACAAGGTTATTATACGAACCAATATTTAAAAATATTAAATGAAGCCTTATCTGAATTAAATGATGACAAATTAGAAGTTGTTTTTATTGTTAATGAGAAAAAGTGTGAAAACTCTTTAGCAAAAGAATCTAAAAATAAAGTATCAACAGCAATAAATACTTTGAATAATAATTTGAATAACAACAAACCTGATAAAATGGATGAAAATGAGAAGTCCTACAAACCACCCAAAAAAATAATAAATACTAACTTTCAAGAAAAAAAACTAAATACAAGAAAGCAAGAAAGCAATCTAAACAAGAGATATACCTTTGATTCTTTTATTATGGGAGATAACACAAGTTTAGCTTATAATGTTTCTTATGCCATCGCAAAAGAACCTGGTATAGCTTATAACCCTTGTTTGATTTATGGGGGAGTTGGTTTAGGAAAAACACATTTATTACAATCCATTGGAAATTATGTTTTAACAAATAATGATAGATTAAAAGTAATTTACGTTACTGCTGAAAAATTTACAAATGAATTTATCAATTCACTTGGATCAAATTCTCAAATAAATAACTTTAAAAATAAATATAGAAAAGTTGATATTCTTTTGATAGATGACATTCATTTTTTACAAAATAAACAAGGAATTCAAGAAGAGCTTTTCCACACCTTTAATGATTTATATGAAACTCGCAGACAAATGGTTTTTACTTGTGATAGACCAATTAATGAATTAAAGTCTATGACAGATAGATTAAAAAGTAGATTCTCTAGAGGAATCAATGTAGACTTAAGACCACCTGAATATGAGACAAAAGTAAAGATATTAAGGGTCAAAAATAAAGAGAGAAACTATATTATCAATGACGAAATTATTGATTATTTATGCCAAAATATTAATACCAATGTTAGAGATTTAGAAGCTGCTTTTACAAAGCTTTCTGCCTTTAATAATTTCACTAAAACGAAACTCACTTTAGACAAAACAAAAGAGCTAATTGCCTCTTCATTATCCGGTGAAAATAGTGCTCTAAAAAATCTTTCAGTTGATAAAATTATAAGAGCTGCGGCCGAATATTTTGACCTTACTTCCTATGATATTAAAGGTAAAAAAAGAAATAAAAAAATAGTAAATGCTAGACAAATTGCTATATACCTTTCAAGAATATTAACATCTTTTTCAACAACAGAAATTGGATATGATTTTAGTAAAGATCACACAACAATAATGCATGCAATAGAAAAAGTTGAAAAGGCTAAATCTTCTAATATAGATTTAAGTAAAGACTTAGAATCAATAAAAAAATCATTGCTTTCATTATCATAAAATAATAAATATTACCTATATTTTCTTAACTCTTTTGAGCAAAGGGTTATTTTTTTAATGCAAATTAACACCTTTTTTTGTTATATATGTATACGCTTTTCAATTTAATAATTTTATATCCCTTGTGCATAACTTGTGGATATCTTGTTAATAACTTGTGTATAACCTGTGGAAAACTTGTGCAAAGCCTCTTTTTGCTTGTGCAAAACCTGTTAATAAGTAGTGTAAAACTTGTGGAAAAGTTGTGCAAAACCTGTTAATATGATGTGTATAAATTGTTAATAACTTTTTTACTAAAGTAGAGCTTGTGTACAACCTGTTAATAACTTTTTAGTTATGCACAAGTTATACACAAGCAAGTGCCTAAATAAAATAATATAGTGTAAGAAATTAGATGAGTTTTCCACTTTTCCACAGGGCTTATTACTATTATTATTAACTATTTATATATATAATAATTAATAATAGGAGATTAAAATTATGAAATTTATGTGCGATAAAGAGTCTTTTGCTAAAAAGGTTTTCAATGCCAACGATTTTAAAAATACAAAAAGCTCAATATCAATTACAACAAATGTATTTTTGAAAACAACACAAGACTTATTAATTATAAAAGCAACTGACAATAATATGGGTTATATTTCTTCTATTCCAGTCATTACAATTGAAGAAGGTGAAACAACTGTTTCTTGTACTAAATTAGGTGATATCCTTAAAGCTTTTACAGGTATAAATAATATTATTTTAGAAACCAATTCAGATAATTTAAACATATATCCAAAAGGTTCAGAAAAGCATTTTAATTTTGAATTAAAAACTATAGATTCTAAAGAATTTCCTACTATGGAATCTGCAGATAAAAAAGAATTTTTTAAAATTAATTCTTTAGATTTTTTAGATATGATTAAACATACACAATTTGCTGCTTCAAAAGATGAATCAAGACATTATCTTTGTGGTCAATTTTTACAAAAAATTGAAGGTGGAATTGCTATGGTTGCAACAGATGGAAAACGTTTATCTTTTATAAAAAAAAGATGTGATGAGCTTGTTCCTAATTTTCCTTCTGTTACTATCCCAACCAAGTTTATTATTATACTTTCAAAAATTTTAGAAGACACTGGTGAGATGGAGCTCTATTTAGAAAAAAATCTAATTTCAATTAGATTAGCTGATGAAACATTTTTATATTCATCTTTAATAGAAGTTGGTTTTCCTGTTTACAATAGAATTATACCTCAAGATACAAAATTTAAATGTATCTTAAATTTGAGGGATACTATTGATGCTATTAATAGAGTAAAACTTTTTGTATTAGATAAAAGCAATAGAATTTTTTTAAATATTTTGCCCAACAAATTAATTTTAACAAGTGATATAACAGAACAAGGACAAGCTCTCGAAGAAATTGATTGTGAATATAATGGTGAAGAGATAAACATTGCAGTTAACTATAATTTTTTCTTAGATCCGTTAAAACCTATGGATATTGAATATTTTTCAATAAACTTTGATGGACCTAATAAAACTTTAAAATTATTACCTGAATCTCATGAAAAAAGTTATTTGCATATTGTAATGCCAATACAACCTAAATAATGAGAATTTTAAATATACAAGGTAATTCTTTTCGAAATTTAAATTTAACGCATTCTTTAAATTTAGATAGAAAACAAATAATCTTAATAGGAACAAATGGACAAGGTAAAACTAATTTATTAGAAGCACTTTATTTTATTTGTTATGGTACCTCTTTTAGAACTTCAAATTTAAAAGAGTTACTAACCTACTCATCAAAAAGTTTAAAATTAAATGTTTTTTTTCTTACTGATAAACAGGAAAAAAGACAGTTATCAGTTTCTATCGAAAATAAAAAAAGAGAAATAAAAATTGATGGAAAAATAATACACGACAGAAAACAATTAATTTATAATATTCCCTGTATTGTTTTTTCTCATGATGATATTGCTTTTATCAAAGGAACCCCGGAATCTAGAAGAAAATATTTTAATCAAACCATGTGTATGTATAACCCAATTTTTTTTGATGATTTAAGATATTATAATAAAATATTAAAACAACGAAATGCTCTATTAAAAAACAGTAGTTATGAATTATTAGATGTATATGATTATAATTTAGCTAAATATGGTTTTTTAATTATGAAAGAAAGAAAAAAAGCTGTATTGGAAATGAATGAGTTATTTCCTGATTTATATCGACAAGTTTCTAATATAGATAATGTAAAATTAGAATATAAAAGTTCTTGGAAGAATTTTGAAAGTGAAGATCAAATAATTGAAAATTTAAAAGCTAATAGAGATAGAGATATTAAATTATCACTAACTAACGTAGGCATCCATAGAGATAAGTTTTCAGTAAATACAGAGTTTGGTGAGTTATCGGCTATTGGATCAACAGGGCAGCAACGCTTAGCCTCTCTAGTACTGAGAGCAACACAATGTAAATATTTTAAAATAAAAACAAATAAAGAACCAATATTATTAGTAGATGATGTTTTATTAGAATTGGATCATGAAAAAAGAGATAAATTTCTTTCTTTGTTCAATGATTACAGCCAAGCTTTTTTTACTTTTCTTCCTGAAGAAAAATATTTTAATAAAATTGATTTAGAGACAAGTTGCGTTTATACTATTGAAAATGGAGAATTTAAATAAATGGATGATAGAATTTGCAAAGGTGATTCCATTTCAAGCAAAAAACTTGTTGAAATTTATTTAAAAACAGTTTTAAATAAAAAAAGGCCTTTAAATTTTGAAATATATGAAAAATGGGATAATATAATTCAAACAAAATTCAAACAACATTTGAAAATAAAAGAAATAAAAGATGATGTTTTAATTTTAATAGCTGATCATCCAGCTTGGCTTCAGAAAGCAAATATGAGTAAAAAAAATATTTTGAGCAAAATAAAAAAGGAAATTCCTACAACTAATATAAAATCTATACATATTATTTGTAGGTAAGCACTTGACGGATATAGCTCTGCTCTATATAATTTGCAACTCGAAGGGCCTTGTCCCCAAATAGCATTGAAACATATCCGCGAAAGCGATGAATTGGAGATAATCATGAGTTATAAAGGAAAAAGAACATACCAACCAAGTAGAGTTAAAAGAAACAGGAAGTTTGGCTTTCGTGCAAGAATGGCCACTGTTGGTGGTAGAAAAATTTTAGCACGTAGAAGAGCTAAGGGTAGACGTAAATTGTCTGTTTGTGATGAGAAAAAGCCTTTCTAAGCTTGAGATAATAAAAAAAAAGTCAGAAATTGATAATGCTTTTAAACTCGGTAAAGCTACATCAAGGCGTGGTATTAAGCTAATTTTAGCTCCAAATTATTTAAATCATAATAGAATCATTGTAATTCCTGTGAAACATTATGGTAATGCTGTTCAAAGAAATAGAATACGCAGAAGAATAAAAGAAATTTGGAGAAAAGAGAAAGAGCATTTTATTTCTGGCAATGATTTTGTTTTTTTAGTGTATCCAGGAAAGGTTTTTGATAGCAAAAAACTAGATAAAACTATTCTAGATCTTTGTGAAGAACAGGGAATTTATTTGAATAAATAAATTCCTTAGTCCATTTCCTGTATAAAACCTAATATGTTATCTACAGGAGTAGACATGGATAAACGAACTATATTAGCAATGTTTCTAACTATTGTTGTTGTAACTTTAGGTATGTTTATACAAACAACCTTTTTTGCACCAGAAATTGTACCAACTCAAGAAATTGTACCAACTCAAGAAATTGCTATTCAACAAGAAAATGTAAATAATTCAGACCAAGATGTTATATCAAGTCAAGCATCTTCACAACAGATAACTTTAGATTCAACGACTAATTATGGCTATATTAATGAAGCAGAAGCATGGAATTCAGGTAAACCTGGTTCTTTTGTAGCAGTAAAAGATCAATCGAATGAAAAAGAATTTGCTTATGAAAATGGTGTATTAAATATTACCTTTGATACCAAAGGTGCATCTATTTCATCAATTAAACTTAACCAACATTTAAATACAGATGGTAAACCAGTAGAATTATTATTTAAAGGTAATTCAGATAAGAATGCTTTATTAATGTATGCAGGAAAAGATAGAACAAATCCTATTGATGCAAATTTTAATTATTATATTAATGGAAATGATATTATATTTACAAAAACTTTTGCCCTAATAGATGAAAATTCAAATATTAGTGATACTTTTAAAATTACAAAGACTTATACTTTTGGAGAAAATGAATATTTATTTGAAGTAAATATTAATATTGAAAACAGTGTAAATAAAGCAATACCTTTAAATTTTGAAAACAGTTCTTACACTTTAGCTTTTGAACCACAAATTGGACCAGCTTTTGAAACTATGAGTAATAATAACTATTCTTATAGAAGATTCTATGCTAAATATGATGGTGATTCAAAAAAGAAAACTGTTAAAGTAGATGGTACAGAATTAATCCAAGAATATGTTACTTGGACAGCTTTAGCCGGTAAATATTTTGCATTAATTGCAATTCCAGATGCTACAAAATATGATATTACCTTAACACAAGACCAAAATTTAGATGGTTTAGCACAATCTAATAGTATTTTTTATACAAGACCAGTTATAAAGAGTTCTTATAATACAGATACCTTTAGATTCTATTGTGGTCCAGAAATTTCAGAAGCTTTATCTATATACAACAATGCTAGAGATAATTCATTTGGATTATCCGGTTTAAACTTAGAAAAGGCCGTTGATGCTTCTTCTTGGTTAGGTTGGTTGGAAAATATTTTAAAATGGGCCTTGAGCATGTTAAATAAAGTAATTCCAAACTATGGTATTGATATTATTTTGTTAACCATTATTTTAAAAATACTGATCAATCCTTTAACAAAAAAAGGAATGCAAAGCTCTGCTAAAATGAGTGCTATGGGACCTCAAATTGCAGAATTAAAGAAAAAGTATGAAGATAATCCAGAAAAACTAAACAAAGAAACGTCTGCTTTGTACAAAAAGGAAAGTATAAACCCAATAGGTGGTTGCTTACCGATGTTGATACAATTTCCTATTCTTATAGCTTTCTATGGCTTGTTAAACAAACATTTTGAATTAAGAGGAGCAATGTTTATTCCAGGATGGATAACTGACCTCTCTCAACCAGAAACTATATATACTTTAAAATTTGTAATTCCATTTATAGGGAATCAAATTCACTTGTTACCAATTTTCTACACTGTTAGTATGATTTTCTCTATGAAAATTACCCAGTCTGGCCAAGGTGCAGCTGGTGGACAATCCGCTTCAATGATGAAAATGATGACTTATGGTATGCCAGTTATGTTCTTCTTTGTTTTATATAATGCACCATCTGGGTTATTATTATATTGGTCAGTAATGAATACTATTAGTATTTTGCAGCAATTATGGAATAATAGTAAAGTAAAAGCAAATAAGAGTAATAAGATTGCCTTTTCTAAAAACATGAAAAATAAGAAAAAGTAGAAATAAATGAGTAGAAAGAACTTCTTTCTGCCACGGAGAAATATATGACTCGAGAATTTGAAGGACGTAGCGAACAAGAAGCTATTTCAAATGCTGTCGAAGAGCTTCAAATAGATAGGGAGGATTTTGATATTGAAATTCTTCCTCCCAAAAGAGTAGGATTATTCAAAAAAAATGTTAGAATAAAAATTTATTTTAATGATGGAAAAGATAATACCTCTGAGGAAAATGAAGCTCCAATAAATAGTGATTTTGAAGAAAAAGTAATAACGTTTGTAACAACATTAATAACAAAAATGGGTTATGAAGCAAAAGTAAGTGTCAGTTTTAGAAAAGAAAGAAAACTCGGTTTAAATATCGAGAGTGAAAATTCATCTATAATTATTGGTAGAAAAGGTAAAAATTTAGATTCAATTCAATTAATAACAAATGTTTTTGTTGGTAGATTAGATCAAGATCAAAAAGTAATAATTGATAGTGAAAATTATAGATTACGACATGAAGAAAGGATTATAAGAACAGCTTATAAAACTGCTGAACAAGTAAAATATAGTGGTAGAAGTAGATTATTAGAACCAATGAACCCCTTTGAAAGAAGACTTGTTCATACTGCTTTAACTGAATTTGATGGAATTGAAACTAAAAGTGAAGGCGATAGTCTATACAAACAAATTAGAATAATACCAGTAAAATAAAATATATTATTTTATTTAATAAAATTAATAGTATTTGACATTTAATCTATACAAATAGAAATGTCAGTATTATTAATTTTTTTTGTATTATTGACAGCTTAATTAAAGTATACTAAATTTGTAATGTGTTGTTAGTAGAAAGATATAACTAATTAATGAAGTAAAATTAGTTATTAGGAGAAGCATATGAAGAGAAAAGTAAAAAATATTATATTTTTTAGTCTCTTTTTTATTTTATTTATCAATCCTATCTTTGCAGTTGTAAATGAATTGAAATATGAAAATGATAGTTTGGTAATTAAAGTATTGGGAGAAGTTAAGATAGAAAGTTATGTTGCTGTTATTTATTATGAAGAAGAAAGACTTTTAAATGATTTAACAATTTTAAATAACTTCAATGATAGATTTAATATATCTGAGTCTGGAAGAACAAAAGAATTTCGAGTAGTCATAGAAGGAAACCAAGTAGAACCAAGAACCCTTGAGGTAAAAATACAAGGTCAAAAGTTTGTTGGAGTCCCTGGAACAAGAACCGCTAATGTAGATACACTATTATTTGTAAATGCAATAGCTTCAAGCATTCTAAATAATATTACTCCAAATAATAACATTCCATTTATTTCTTCCTTAAATGTACCAAAGGGAATACATAGTATAAATCAAAATATAATTGAAACTAGATTTGTATTAGCTTGGCAAGGAAATACAGACTTACCGGCAGGATTTTATTCCTCTGATATTGATATTGAGTACTCAGTTATAGATTAAAAAATAAGCCACTTCTTATAAATTATTTGAAGTGGCTTTCTTATACTCTAAATTTCTAATTTAATAATTTTTTCCCAACTAACATCTTTTCCACCAAAATGTCCATAATTTACATTATCTTTGTAAATTGGTTTTAATAAATCTAAAGTATTTATAATTCCTTTTGGAGTTAAATCAAAGTTATTTCTAACAATAACCTCTAATTCTTTATGATTAAATTTACCAGTATTAAAGGTGTTAATATAAATTGAGATAGGGTTCGATATTCCAATAGCATAAGCTAATTCAATTTCACACTTTTCACAAAGCTTGTTAGCAACTAAATTTTTAGCAATAAATCTAGCCATATAGGCTGCAGATCTATCAACCTTTGAAGGATCTTTACCAGAGAAAGCCCCTCCTCCGTGACGACCCATACCGCCATATGTATCAACAATAATTTTTCTTCCTGTTAATCCTGTATCTCCTGCTGGACCACCAATAACAAAACGACCTGTAGGATTAATAAAGAAATTTGTTTTATCATCTAATAAAGAGGTCGAGGCAAAGGTTGGTTTTATTACTTGATTGATCAAGAATGTTTCTAATTCTTCTCTACTAATATTTTCAGAGTGTTGATGACTCATAACAACAGTAGCAATTCTTAAAGGCTTGTTATTCTTATCATATTCGACTGACACTTGAGACTTTGCGTCAGGTCTTAGAAAGTCTACTACTTTGTTTTTTCTAAGCGCAGTGGCCTTTTTTAGAAGCTTATGAGAATAGACAATAGGTAAGGGCATTAACTCTTTTGTTTCATTGCAAGCAAACCCAAACATCATACCTTGGTCACCGGCCCCTTGATCTTTAAATAAATTAGTATCTTCAGTAACACCTCTAGAAATATCATCACTTTGAGAATGGAGTAAATTGGTTATTTCAACAGTATCATAGCTAAAACCACTATCTTTATCGGTGTATCCAATATCTTTGATTACATCTCTGATAATACTATCAATATCTAAATTTGCTTTGGTTGTAATTTCACCCGCAACTATAACTCTATTTATAGTAGCTAGTGTTTCACAAGCAACTCTAGATTTGGGATCAACACTTAAGCATGCATCAAGAATTGCATCACTAATTTGGTCACAAACTTTGTCTGGGTGACCTTCACTTACACTTTCTGAAGTGAAAATATGGTTATTTTTATTAGAAATCATAAAAAGACCTTCCTTATTATTTATATTTAACTGGGGAAGGGGACACACGGAAAAAAAGAAAAAATTTCCGTTCCCTCTTTAGCAGTTTATACGTCCGCAAGCTGGGAGCTATTCAAATCGACATTATACAAAGGATATTTATAAAAGTATTTTTGGTAAAGGGACAATCTACCTTTTTTGTGTAAAAAGGTATGAATTTATTAAAATCTTTATGTTATAATAAGAATAATTTACGAATGGAGATATCAATGAGTTGTTATAAAATTATTGGTGGTAACCCTACTTATGGTGAAATTAATATAAGTGGAAACAAAAACGCTGCATTACCCTTATTAGCTGCAACTTTGTTGACGGATGATGAAGTTATCTTAAAAAATATCCCCAATATTAAAGATGTTGAGGTTATGTGTAATTTATTAAGAAATCTTGGATCTACCATAAAACAAGAAAGTAATAACACCTTGTCTATTAAAAGTGGAAATAGAAAAGGAATACTAAAAAAAGAAGAAATAGCGTTAGTTAGAGGCTCAATTTTATTAATAGGTCCGTTATTAGCTGTATTAAAAAAAGTTCAAATACCACCTCCAGGAGGAGATGTTATTGGTCTTAGAAGAATTGATACACATTTTACAGGCTTAGGTTATCTAGGCTGTGATTGTAAAATTAGTGATACAGGTGATTTAATAATTGAATGTAAAGAAATACAAAACAATGAAATTTTTTTAGATGAAGCTTCGGTAACTGCAACAGAAAATATATTAATGGCCTGTGCCCTGTCTTCAAAAGAAAGCTTAATTAAAAATGCAGCATGTGAACCCCATGTTCAAGATTTATGTAAAATGCTAGTTAAAATGGGATGTAAAATTGAAGGAATAGGTTCTAATTTATTATCAATAAAAGGTGCTAAAAAATTAAGAGGCTGTGAATATACCATAGGCTGTGATTATATGGAAGTTGGATCCCTCATTGGTTTAGCTGCAGCTACAAAAGGTCATTTACTCCTACATAATGTACAACCCGAAATATTAAATAGCTTAAAATTGGGTTATAAAAAAATTGGAATAGAATTTGAAGCTAAAGGAAAGAGTGATTTATTAGTACCCTCAAATCAGAATAAAATTATGTATAAAAGTTTAAATGGGCTAACTAATAAAATCGATGATGCACCCTGGCCAGGTTTTCCAGCTGATTTATTATCTATAATAACAGTAGGTGCAACACAAATGAATGGCTCTATTTTATTACATGAAAAAATGTTTGAATCTAGAATGTATTTTGTAGATTGGTTAATCAGAATGGGAGCCGACATTATTTTGTGTGATCCTCATAGAGCTGTAGTAAACGGACCCACCAAACTTCAACCAGCAATAGTGACAAGTCCAGACGTTAGAGCCGGTATGGCGTTAGTTATTGCAGCTGCATGTTGTGAGGGAGAAAGTGAAATTCAAAACATATATCAAATAGAGAGAGGCTATGAAAATTTACCGCTAAAGTTAGGTAGCATAGGAATAGACATAAAAAAAGTATAATCAATTGATAATATAAATAAATGTCAAGGTATACAGAAGTTATGCACAAGTTATCCACAACTACAACATCTGTTAAGTATATGAATTACTTAACGAATATTATTCTAGCATAGTGTGAAAAAAAGTTTATATAAAATAATAATAAATCCTTATAAGATAAGAAATTAATTTATTTGACATATGATAAAATGTTAATAAATATTATAGTATTATAGTAGTTCTTATATAACAATATATATTAAAAAAGATAATAGAATTTTAGACTTATCCACAAAATAGTGATAAATAAAGTTAAAATTGAGAAAAAAATCAAATTGATTATATTTGTTGTTTTTTTAGGGTGTATGTTAATCCTCAAAGTTAGCTAATTGTAAGCAAAATTATTGTAATCTAATTACATGTCATATAATAAATTAATAATAGTATATATTCCGCTAACAAACATATAAAAAAAAAGATAACATTAAAAAAAATCCTTTATTCAGAGGCTGATATCTTAGATTTTAATATCAAAAAACTTATACAAATAAACAAAATTAACCTGTTATAACTTTAATAACCATGTAAAAAAGATTTTAAAAATTGCGAATACTTTGTTTTATTTGACAATAAATGTGTAAAATATATCTTAATTATATGTATGAAAAGAAATTAAAAAAACGAAAATTTTTCTAATTTAATATTGACATTTTTATTATACAAGACTAACATGGTTTATGAATTAAGTTAGTCTTATCTAACGTAAGGAGAATGTATGCCATTATCAATGTTATCACTAGGAGAATCTAAGGAAATTATTTCAATTAGTGCTTCTTCTGATTTAAAGCAACGTTTATTATCAATGGGTTTTGTTCCTGGTAATTCAGTTACTATTGTAAGTATGAATTCTATGGGGTTAGTTTTAGAAATTAAAGGAACAAGATTAGCATTAAATAAAGGATTAGCACATTTAATCCACGTAGCTTAATATAAATTTTTTTATAGTATTTTAGTGAGGAGTTTTTTTTATGACTTTATGTGATTTAAAGCCAGGACAAAAAGGGAAAGTTGTCTCTTTTGGTACTGAAGGAGTACTACGCCATAGATTACTAGATATGGGAATTACTACAGGAATTGAGATCCAACTTGTAAAGGTCGCCCCACTGGGTGATCCTTTAGAAATTAGATTGAGAGGATATAATCTTAGCTTAAGAAAAACAGAAGCTAGTGTTATTGAGATAAAGTAAAAAGGATTTTATAGTGAAATATACTTTAGCTTTAGCGGGTAACCCTAACTGTGGAAAAACTACGCTATTTAATATATTAACTGGATCAAGACAACATGTAGGTAACTGGCCTGGTGTTACAGTTGATAAAAAAGAAGGTGTTTGGAAAAAACATACAGAATATAATATACTTGATTTACCAGGTACTTATTCTCTTTCTCCTTACAGTGCTGAAGAAAAAATTGCAAGAGATTATATAGTCAAAGAAAGACCAGATTGTGTTATTGATATTGTAGAATCTCCAAATTTAGAGCGTAACTTATATTTAACTCTTCAAATATTAGAAACAGGTGTTCCAACTGTAATTGCTTTAAATATGAGCGATGAACTTGAAGAAAGAGGAGAATCAATTGATTCCTCTTATTTAGAAAAAGAATTTGGTGTAAAAGTTGTAAAGATTTCAGCACGTAATAATAAAGGTGTTCAAGAGCTTTATGATGCTGTTGTTGAAACAATAGAAAAAAATATTACTCCAAAAAAAATACCTTTGTTTGAAAAATTACAAAAATTAGATGATGAAGGTGTTGCAAACGCAAGATATGAAAAAATTTCTGATGTAGTAAAACATGCATACAAAAAAAATAGTAAAGTTCAAAATGAAGAGTCACAAAGTAGTAAGATTGATAAAATTTTAACAAATAGACTTTTGGGTTTACCTATTTTTGCTTTGGTAATGTATTTATTATTTCAATTGAGTTTAGGTGAGAATTTATTTTTTTTAGGAATTCCAGGCTTAGGTGTTTTTTTTGCCGGTTGGGTTGATATCCTTTGGAGTGCTATAACTAATTTAGTAGCCACTGGACTAGTTAATGCTGCCCCTTGGGCGCAAGGCTTAGTTATTAATGGTATATTTGGTGGTATTGGAGCTATTTTAGGTTTTATGCCATTAGTTTTAGTTCTATATATGTTCTTAAGTATATTAGAGGATAGTGGTTACATGGCTAGAGTAACCTTTGTATTAGATAGAGTATTTAGACGCTTTGGTTTATCTGGAAAATCTTTTATCCCTTTATTAATGGGCTTTGGTTGTGCTGTTCCCGCTATCATGGCAACAAGAACCTTAGATGAAGAAAAAGATAGACATATTACAATTATTATTACAGCTTTTATGCCTTGTGGAGGTAAGCTCCCTATAATAGCCATGTTTGTTTCTATATTATTTGTTGCTGATAATGCTGCAAATATTACTTTTTTAATTTATGTAATGGCCATGACTGTAGCTATATTAGTAGCTTTGATTTTAAATAAAGTTTGGTATAATGGAGCAACTTCAAATTTCTTAATGGAATTGCCTCAATATAGACTGCCAGCACCAATATCTGTTTTACAGCATGGACTTGAAAAAATTAAGGGTTTTGCAAAAAAAGCTGGAACAATTATTCTAGCTTCAACAATTCTTGTTTGGTTTTTAACTAGTTTTAATATTAATTCATTTAATGGCGTTAATAAAGAAAGCAACGTAAATAGCAGTGTAATGAGTGAAATGGATGAGTCCTTTATGGCTTCAGTAGGTAAAGTATTTAGCCCTATTTTTGTTCCATTAGGTTTTCATGGTTGGAGGCCAACAGTAGGTATTATTACTGGTTGGATTGCAAAAGAAAATGTTGTAACGACTTTTGCTCAAGTTTATTCTGATGATATTACAGATCAATATTTGTTAGAATATTTTGATGGTAAGAATGCAAGTAAAGAAGAACTTTTAGACGTTGGATTTGAAGAGGGCCTTTACGAAAGTGAAGTGGCTAGAGAAATTTATGAGGGTTTATTACAAGAAGGTGGAGATGCAAATGCACTTCCGACTGTAAGAAGAGATATTCCTACAAAAAGTGCTGGCTTTGCTTATATAATGTTTAACCTATTATGTATGCCATGTTTGGCAGCAGTAGGAGCTATGAAAAGAGAGTTAAAAACCTGGAGAAAAACTTTTGGTGGTGTTGGCGTACAAATGCTAACAGCATATATTATCGCTTTATTAATAAGACTAATTGGACTCTTATTCGGGTTTTAGGAGAAGTATATGATTAATTGGATTATTGCAATAGTAGCAGTAGCTATAGTTATTTTTGGAATAGTTAGCTTTGTGAAAAAAGCTAAAAAAAAGAATGATTGTGACGGAAATTGTGGCGGTGGCTGCAGTGGTTGCCACTTATAAAAAAAAAAAATCTTTCCCGCTTTTTAGTGGGATTTATTTTTCCATTAATAATGTATGAATAGCACTGAGAGCAACAATAGCTGCTGTTTCAGCTCTTAATATATTTGTTTTTAACATTACAGGAATACAATTTTTATCTAATAGTATCTTACATTCTTTGTCACTAAACCCACCTTCTGGGCCAATAAAGATCCCAATAGGTGTACTTGTATCAAAGTCTTTTAATTTTTCTTTTAGAGAAACCTTTTCATCAATATTTATTTGATGAAAAAATAGTAATGGAATATTTAAGCAATTAACAAAGTCTTTAAAAGTTGTAATTTTATTGAATTGAGTCATTATAGGAGAACCTGATTGCTGAATTGCTTCTTTGACAATAGCTTCATATCTATCTGTATTCGATGATTCTTTTTTAGCTATACAGTGTTCGCTTTGTACTAGAGTAATTGATGATACGCCTAATTCTGTTGCCATTTTAATAATGGTTTCATTTTTTTTACCCTTACAAACTGCTTGAAATAGATGAAGTTTCGGATAATCGCCTACAAAAGAGGGAAGTTCATCAGTTGATTCAAAACTTTCTCCACTCTTTAGTTTAACAACATCTAATAGACAACTAGACTTATCAAACTCTAAAACTGTTAGTTGATAGGATAAGCCATTTTTATCTCTAGCTAAAATTTTATCATTTTTTTTTAATCTCAAAACTCTAGTAAAATATTGGCTATCTTTCCCCTTTAACTTAAAAGGGGACTCCCCTTTAAAGTTATTGGGTAAAATATATTGGCGCATTTATTTCTCCAATTGATTAATAGCTTCAACTAAAGCTTTATCAAGGTATAAATCAAAAACAGGTCTGTCCTCAAAGTTCATTCGTGATAAGTATTCATTTCTTACAAGAACCATAAGAGCTGAGCGGTTTAATTTTTCATTATTAATTTCATCTGCAAATTTTTCCAAGTTTTGGTGAGTATATTCTGGATTTGTATCAACAAAATTTGCTATCTTATCTGATTCCATCAACTCTTCAAATATAGGGATTGCCTCATCTTCAAAAATTTCTTCTTTAATGATGATATCGGGCTCAATTCCAACTTCATGAATATCTATAGAGTCTGGAGTTAAATAATGAGCAATTGTAAATTGAATAAAACCTTTACCAAAGGCAAAAACTTGTTGCATTATGCCTTTACCAAATGTTTTTGATCCAATTATTAATGCTCTATCATTATCTTTTAAAGCACCTGTTAGTATTTCAGAAGAAGAAGCTGTTCCGCCATTTACCAATAAGACTACTTTAAAGGACGATTTAACCAAAGTTTCTTTATTAGCCTTAGTTATTTGAACATTATTAGGAAGAGTTTCTTTTTGTTTTGTAATTAAAATTGTCTCATCTGAGATAAAGAGATCTGCAATATTTAGAGCTGAATCTACAACACCACCTGTATTATTTCTTAAATCAATAATTAAGCTATCAATATTACTTTTTAATAAAGATTTAAAATCTTTTGTAAATTGTTCTGTTGTTTTTGGCGAAAATTGGTTTATTTGTATATAACCAATATGATTATTGATTATTTCTTTTAATGTTGTTGGTGTTTCAACCATTTGTCTTTTTAAAGTAAGATCAAAAGATGTACTACCTCTAAGAACCGTAACTACAACCTCAGTATTAGGTTCTCCTCTAAGTTTTAAAGAGGCTTCATTTGCACTTAAATCATTAACAGATTCTCCATCAATGTGTGTAATGTAATCATTTGCCTTTAGCCCAGCTCTGTCTGCTGGTCCACCAGGAAATGGGGAGGAGATTGTTACATAATAATCAGTTTCTACTGTATCTTCTTTACTGTCGATTACTTTAGGATTTTTTTTAGTTAAGTAAGTCCCGATACCACAATACAATCCAGTTGCTTGCTCTTGATAAGTATCAGAAACTTCTTCCGGAACATAGAAAGAGTATTCATCACCCAATGAATCTAATAAACCACTTACCATTCCTTCAAGAGCTTTATCATTATCTATTTCATTAATTGATAGAGCATCAATTAGCTGATACAGATAAGCAATATTGTTTATATTTTCTTGAATGATTGGAGTATTAGCAGATGGTTCTCTTTGTGCTTGACTAGCAGGCTCAGTATTGCCACCAGCAAACAAAATACTTGAGGAAAAAATCAAAATAATTGTAATTTTATATAACTTATTCATATTAAATATAATACATACAACTTTAGGTGTTGACCACCCCTAGAGAGGTAAGTAAACTTTGAAATATGTTATTATTTATTAATTTTCCTAAATGGATTAGTGCTGAGATTATCCCGGGATTACCTATAAGATGGTATGGCTTAATGTATGTTTTTGCTTTTGTAACAACATATATTGTTTTTAGATATCAAGCTAAGAAAAAGGAAATCAAAATATCAGCTGATGATACTCAATCTTTATTTCTATTTGGTATTATGGGCGTGCTTCTTGGAGCAAGACTCTTTTCTGTTTTGATTTATAACGGAACTTCTTATTATTGGCTTCGTCCTTGGTTAATTTTTTGGCCCTTTAGCAATGGCTCTTTTGTAGGACTTCCTGGTATGAGTTATCACGGAGGCTTGGTTGGCGCTATTGTTGGAGTATTAATCTACTCTTATAAAAATAAAAGAAGCTTTTTTGAATTAGCTGATGTTGCCTGTATTGGTATTCCTTTAGGATATACTTTTGGACGTCTTGGTAATTTTATTAATGGGGAACTTTGGGGCAGAGTAAGTACAAGTAACATAGCTGTATTATTTCCTTTTGCTGATAGATTTTCAACAAATTATCAATGGGTAAGAGATATAGCTGACAAACTAAATATAGAATATGTAGTGGGAAATTTTGTTAATTTACCTAGGCACCCTTCTCAACTATATGAAGCCTTTTTTGAAGGAATAATTTTATTCTTATTTATGTGGTTTGTTATTAGAAGAAATAGAAGTAAAAAATATAATGGTTATTGTTTATCCTGGTATTTGATAGGATATGGTGTTATTAGATTCTTTATTGAATATTTTAGGGAACCTGATTCTAATTTGGGCTATATCATTCAGTTTGATAATCAAGCAAATAATCCAGCATTATTTCAAACTGTATTAAATTTAAGTATGGGCCAAATATTCTGTTTATTGATGGTTGTATCTGGTATAATTTTATCGTTAATATTAAAAATAAAACAAAAGAAAGCTGTGGAGGCTATAAATGAAAATAGAAAATAAATTATCTAAACTTAGAGAAATAATGAAAAAAGAAAACATAGATGGATATTATATTAATGGTACAGATCCACATAATAGTGAAAATGTTTGTCCTAGATGGAAGACTCGTGCCTTTATTTCTGATTTTACAGGAAGTGCCGGATCTGTTTTAGTTACAAGTGATAAAGCTTATTTATGGGTTGATTCACGATATTATATTCAAAGTGATCAACAAACAAAAGATTCAGAATTTATTGTTATGAAATTGGAAAAAGATAATACTCCAACACCTACAGTCTTTATAAATCAAATGTTTGAAAAAGATAGTAGAATTGGTTTTTCAAAAGATACATTGATGATTGATGAGAAAAAACAATTTCAAAAAGATTGTAAAAATGTAGAGATAGTAGTAACGGAAGATTTTTTAAATGAAGTTTGGGAAGATAGAGCCCTTATTCCAGAAAATGGGGTTGTTGAAATGGATGTTAATTTAACAGGTTTTTCTAGAGGCCAAAAGTTAAATATGATAAGAATCTATTTGGGTGAAAAAAAAGCTGATTATGCTTTTATTGCTTCACTAGATGATATTGCCTGGACTCTTAGTCTAAGAGGAAGTGATATTGATTATACCCCTGTCTTTATTGCTTATTTATTAGTTACAAAAGAAAAGGCATATTTATTTACCAGTGATAAAAGATTCGACAAAGATCTTTTAGAAAAGGTTAAAAAAGATGTTGAAATATATCCTTATGAAGAGGTTGTTTCAAAACTAGGCGAGATTATCGAAAAGGATAAAACTCTTTTAATTAATGAGAAAAAAGTAAATACACTTTTTGAAAAAGTAATTAAAGATTTAAATATAACTATTGTTGATGAATTAGAAGTTACAACAAGATTAAAAGCTTGTAAAAATGAAACAGAACTTGATGGAATGAGACGTGCTCACCTATTAGATGGTGTAGCTATGGTTAATTTTTTAGCAACCTTGGATTTTGATAAGGGTGAATATTCTGAACTTAGCTTGGTCGATAAAATTGAAGTGCAAAGACTTAGAAACAAAGAATGCTTGGGTTTATCTTTTAATACAATATCTGGATTTAAAGAAAATGGAGCAATTTGTCATTATAGTGTTAGTGAAGAAAGTTCTAAAGTAGTAAAAGCAAATGGTTTACTAGTATTAGATAGTGGTGGTTGCTATGAGAGTGGAACTACCGATATAACAAGAACTTTATTATTTGGTGAAGCAAGTGAGGAAGAAATAAGAGATTATACTTTGGTTTTAAAAGGCCATATAGCCTTAGCTTTACAAAGCTTTCCACAAGGAACCAAAGGCCATCATTTAGATATTCTTGCTAGACAATTTTTATGGAATTATGGACAAACCTATTTCCATGGAACCGGTCATGGTGTAGGTCATAGATTAAATGTACATGAGGGACCACAAAAAATTTCACAAGTTGTAAATGATTATCCACTTCAAAAAGGTATGGTTCTCAGTGATGAACCAGGCATTTATAAAGAAGGAAGACATGGTATAAGGATAGAAAATTTGATTGCTGTGCAAAATAATGTTAAAACAGAATTTGGTCAGTTTTTAAACTTTGAAATACTTACAATATGTCCTTATGAGCTAAGGTTAATAGATATTGCTTTACTTAATGATATAGAATTACAATATATTAATTCTTATCATAATTGGGTTTATGAAGAGTTAAAAGATTTGGTAGATAAAGAAGCTTTAGATTATTTAAAGAAAGCAACTTTAAGGATTACAAAATAGTTAAAACTATAGTTTTTAAATTATAGAGCTTCAATTTTGGAAGCTTTACTAAAGGGTAATTATTGTAGTAATCTTAATCTATAAAAATAAGTAAATAATTATCAATACAAAAATTAGGAGAAATATAAAATGGTAAAAGCCTTAAACAAAAATGGTAAAATAAGCCGAAAAGGACCTGTTGTTCTTGTAATTATGGACGGTGTTGGTTTTGGTAAATACAAGGCAGGCGATGCTGTTGATGCAGCGCATACTGAAATATTAGATAATCTATATAAAGAAAATTCTTGGACAAAATTAAAAGCTCATGGCGTTGCTGTTGGATTACCTTCAGATGATGATATGGGAAACAGTGAAGTTGGTCACAATGCAATGGGTTGTGGTAGAGTTTTTGCTCAAGGTGCTAAACTAGTTGCTAAGTCTATTTCAAGTGGAAACATGTTTACTGGTGATACTTGGAAAAAATTAACTAATAATACAAAGACTAATAAAACAACATTACATTTTATTGGATTGCTATCTGATGGTAATGTTCACTCTCATGTTAATACTTTAAAAGCAATGATTGAAAAAGCAAAACAAGATGGTGTTTCTAAAGTTAGAGTTCATGCTTTATTAGATGGCCGTGATGTTGGAGAGACAAGTGCTCTAGATTATTTTGATCCCTTTGAAAAGTTTTTAGCAGACCTTTCTGATGAAAGTTTTGATGCAAGAATTGCTTCAGGTGGTGGACGTATGGTAATCACAATGGATAGATATAATGCAAACTGGGATATGGTTAAAAAAGGTTGGGAAACCCACGTTTTAGGTGAAGGTAGAAAATTTGAATCAGCTCACCAAGCTATTGAAACACTTAGAGAAGAAACTGGTGCTATTGATCAAGATTTACCTCCATTTGTTATTGAAGAAAATAATAAACCTATCGGAACAATTGAAGACAATGATAGTGTTATATTGTTTAATTTTAGAGGGGATAGAGCCTTAGAAATAACAAAAGCTTTTGAGGCTAAAGAGTTAAGTGAATTTGATAGAAAGCGTTATCCTAAAGTAGAATATGCAGGTATGATGGAATATGATGGTAATCTACACGTTCCAGAGCAGT
>Ga0307990_1000269_pt1 | contig 49806 bp, 30 predicted proteins | sample EllFjometagen129_FD_203168 | JGI IMG/M metagenome (GOLD analysis project Ga0307990, IMG submission 203168) | Marine microbial communities from Ellis Fjord, Antarctic Ocean - #129 | ecosystem: Environmental > Aquatic > Marine > Unclassified | place: Southern Ocean | collected 2014-10-08
CTCGCCGGCGGCATCGGCCAGTCGATCGGAAACGCAGGTTATGGACAGATTAAGCGTTTCCAGAGTTCGGAACAAATTTTCTACATCATGGGCGATGCATCTCATGCTTATGGCGGCGATTTAAGTGATGAGATGTGGGTAAAGAATTTTGCGAAGTCCAAGGTCGAGCATTCGAAGAAAAACGGATTCGGCGATGCAGGGGTGACAAAATTCCAGCGTCACCTTTTGTTCATCCATCCAATCAACACGCTGGTGATTCTCGACGAGCTGGAAGGCAATCACCCCATTGAATGGAGCTGGTTGCTGCACAGTTCGAACGAAATGAAGGACCTTGGCAACAATCGTTTTGAAACCAGCAATGGTCTGTTCACCGGGCATGTCGCCGTTCAGGGCGGCATGTCCAAAATCTCAACCGAATTCTTTTCGCCAGCTATCAACTGGCAAAAGGCGAAGGCCTATGACGGATCGGTTCGTGAAATGCCTGATCAGTGGCACTTGACGGTCAGGTCAGATCCGGTCGAGAAAACGCGCTACCTGTCTATTATTCAGATTATACCGAACGGAACCAACCCGTTACCGGTCGAATGGAAAGACGGCGGCGCGACCATCGGCGATTGGTGCGTCACCAAGGATCTGGACGTTTTCCAATCATTGGAAAAAGTGTTCAGACTAAAGAATGAAAGTTTCCAGACATTGGAAATATTTTCGTCGAGATAAGGGTGTGGTTTCCAAACATTGGAAACCACACTTTGGAAAGTGTGGTTAAAATGAAGAGCAAAATACAGAGCCTTCTTTTCTGCTTATTATTGGCGGGGTCGGCATTCGGGGTTTCGAAACCGGACATTGCGGCTCAATCTGTTTCGCCCCGGCCGAGGCTGGTTATCCCTTCGGCGGGATGGATGGAGATCCGCAACCGAATTGCAACCAGTGCGCGACACAAAGCATGGTATGCGGATGTGAAAAAGCAGGCGGATAATCTGGCATCTGCTCCGATAAGGATAGGCCGGAATACACAGAACGATCTCATGGTGTTGGCGCTGGTCTACAAGCTGGATGGCGGCAAGGCCTATTTGAAAAAGGTCGAAGAGGTTCTCGCAGCGGCCTATGAAAAACCGATTTGGGACAAGAAGTGGGCATTGGATCAGGCGATGGTCTCGGTGGGCGCTGCAGTGGCGCTGGACTGGCTCTATGACGATTTGCCCGCGAAACTCCGCGCGGCCACGGAACGGAATCTCGCGGAAAAGAGCCTCGCGCTGTTTCAGAAGACGGTGGATGGAGGCGCATGGTGGCTGACCGCGAAACGGCCGGATAATATTTACTACAACAATCATAACGGCGTGTGCGTGGGTGCCTCGCTGGTGGTGGCGTCGGCACTGTTGAGTACGGAACACGACGCGACCGCGCGCGCGATTATTGCGGCGGGCTTGGAATCGCATAAAGTCGGCACGCTCGACGGACTGCTGCCCGACGGCGCGTGGGACGAAGGTTCAGGATACTTTGGCTATGGCATGACGGGCATGACGTTGGGGTTGTCGTCGGTGCATAATAGCCTCGGTACCCTGTTTGGTCTGCTGGAACATCCCGGTATTGAAAAAACCGGTTCGTATTTGGCGGCGACCACCGGACCAACCGGCACCTTAAACTATGCCGACGGCACCTCGCGTATTAATCCGGCCTACTGGGTGTGCTGGCTGGCGGGAGCCACGGGAAGCGACTCGCTGGCAACGGCATTCCGCCATCTCCAATCGTTGGAAAATCATCGCGGCTCCGTGCTCAGTCTGTGCTGGGATGATCCGGCCGTGAAGGGCGGCACATTCGACCTGCCACTCGACGCGACGTTCGGACGGATCGAAGTCGGGGCGATGCGTTCAAGTTGGGATGATTCCAACGCGGCGTGGGTTGGTTATAAGTTTGGTCGCCCGTGGCAAAGTCACGCGCATTCGGACGTGGGAAGTTTTGTGTATGACGTGCTGGGCGTTCGCTGGATTCTTGATCTCTCGGGGTCGCCGTATCTCAAAAACTTTTTCAGCTACGAAGACGCGCGTTATCATTTCTATCGGGCCAAGCCAGAGGGGCACAACACGATCGTCATCAATCCGTCAGACGCGTATCAGCAGATCATCGATAGCGACAGCGCGATCACGGGCCGTGAGAATGGATTCGTGATGGGCGATATGACGCCCGCGTACGCGAAGGACGCGAAGTCGGTTCGCCGCGGATTCCGGCTGGATCGTGGAACCGGCGCTTTGATGATTAAAGACGCGCTGAAACTCAAGGTGCCCTCCGAGGTCTGGTGGTTCGCGCATACCGCCGCGGAAGTGGAGCTGAACGACGATGGAAAAAGCGCGACGTTGCGCTCGAACGGCAAAGAGGTGACTGTTGAAGTGATTGTGCCGCAGGGCATGCCGATGCCTGTATTTACTGCGGAGCCTGCGCGCCCGCTGTCAACCTCTCGCGTGATTGTGGGTGAGTATCCGGACGCAGGGAAAATTACGCGACTCGCGTTGCGGTTCGATGATGCGAAGGAACTTAAGTTTTCCGTTGCGTTCCGCCCCGTTGCCTTACCTGCGGCGGCAACGCCTGCCATTGTTGAGATTCCGTTGAGCGCGGATCGAGTTACCGTCGAGGAAGGCGATGTTGCCGCGTTGCTGGACGGCGATTGGACAACGGTGTGGTCGGCCGACAGTTATGTCGAGGAGGGCGGCGCAAAACGTTTTGTTTCGCAAGTTGTTGAGATCGATCTGAAACAGCCCGTTTCTATAGCGGCGGTCGGGCTGGGTTTCGATACGGCATTCCAGCGGTGCTATGATTTCAAAATAAAAATTTCCAAGGATGGGACAACGTGGGAGCAGGTGTTTCATGGGCACAGCTCGAAGCGGGAAGGGGAGCAGCGCTTCCATTTCGCACCGCAACAAGCCCGCTTCATCAAAATCGAAGGCCTCGGCAACGAGCGCTATCAAAACCGCTTTAACCTGCTGAAGCTGTACGGGATGTAGAAAATGTGGGTTTACGGGTAAACCGCATCCCAATATAAATTCGGATGCTGATTCTGGACCGATGTTATACAATAAACGTCTATGAAAAGGTTTTCTGTTTTTTTGGGTTGGGTTCTCATCGCTGGACATATGTCGGCGGAAACGCTGTTTGCCAGCTATTTCGATATCTTCACGAGCAGTTCAGCCGGGAAAGAAGTGGTTGGAAAGGTGCATCTGCGGTCCAATTATGATGTTTATTACAATCCGATTCCTGCCAACTACTCGTTCTCGATCAGCGATCCATCTGGCATTTTCGAAATTGAAGACCAGCGCGATTCGGATGGCCGCCTGTTCGGCGTACTTAAGGTCGCTCCGGGACAAACCGTGTCCTCCTCCGAGACCGACTATCCGATGAGTGTCATCCTCTCAAACAATACAAGCGAGCTGGCCACAGCCAATATCACGGTCAAAGCGCTCGATACACGGCTGATCGACAGCATGTCAGACTATGGTAAAAACTTTGTGCTTTCTCAAAGCAGGCTGTATGGCGAAGCAAAAATTTCTGACAGTCTAGCGGCCAGCTACATCAGCGATTTGGAAGTGAATGGAGGCCGGTTGTCGGGCTATGGATTTTATGCGAATTCCCTGGCCTCATACACAAACTCGTTTAGCGCTGATGGTTTGTCTTCCGAACTTATTTCTGCAATCGCGATCATTGGCCAATTGGGACAGGTCTACATGAATGCCTCTTCAATCTATGGCCCCAACGGAAATCCCGCCAATCATGTACAGCTGAAAGAGGCCCTTTACGAAGCGCTTATTGCCTATGCTGACCGGCTCCCGATGGAACCTTTTTCGGTGAACGGAGAGGTTATCGGTGAGGGGGATTATGGAGATGGTTTCTTCGGGCTGTACGATACCGATTTCAGCAGTAATGGTGGTTCGGTTTTTAAAGTCATAGACCATAGCGATATGACCCATATATGGAGGTTTACCGATCCATTGGCGGGACCGGCCACCTTGCTGATGCCGGACATTGTTTCCGACGCCGCAACTGGCAATACGAACGCCTTGGCGCTGAGAGAAAGACTGATTGAGTTGAACCAAATCACATTTGGCATGGAGATCGGGGAACGTTCGATTCCGAGCGAACGATGGGATGATCTTTCCGATACCAACCATACAGAGGGAGCGCTCTCCGATGCCAATATCGGGCATCGTTCCCGGACCTGGATGTGCCTGCCGACCATCTGGTGGGACTACAACCGACCCGTGAGCTATTTGCCGTACTGGTATGATGAATACTACCCTGGGGAATCCCTGATGCCGGGTTGGGAACCCAGCGGGGTGATGGGAGATTTGAACTTCTGGTTCTCGCATTTCCACCGTTCTTCGCACGACTGGGGGCAATCGGGTTTCCATCCGGACGGAACGGTATCGCATCATCGAGTGGGAGATTCTTCGGATGTGGCGATGAATGCCTACGGCTATAGTTGGTTGACCGATCCTATACATGCCTATGAATTGTTCCGGGGTACGCCGTATGAAATGGGCAATGAAGGCTTGCAGTTTATCGCTGATCGTTATTTGTACAGCTACGACAAATATATCTACAAGGAAGACATGGATTTCACGGTTTGCGGACGATCCTATTTTTCGGATATGAGCGGACCCAGCGATTTTGTCGATAATATGACCGGCGATATTGATCGTCTTCTGGCGGCCAAACAGCCGGGTGCGGTTATTTCTAACGAAACGGAACTGGTGACTTGGCGGGATGCGATAGATGCAGGTGCCCATGAGCAGTCTGGTAATTTCCCGTTTTGGGTGGCCCAGTCGATGATCCATCGTCGCGGCGGACAGGGCAGCGAAGATCCATACTACTTTTCGGTCAAGATGGAAAATGATCGGACATCCGGAGCCGAGGATTTTGAAGGCGTCAAGAAATCCTGGCATGCCGGCAGCGGTATCCTGCAGGCCAAAGTGCGCGGCGACGAGTATGACAAAACCCGTTACAATTGGGACTGGCATGCACTGCCCGGTTTGACAGACGAATGGCGTACCGATGCGATGGTCTATGACAAAACCTACATGCCCGGCGGCAGTGCCTATGCCGGCATGGCTACGGATGGGCGCTATGGCTTTGCTGCAATGGAATACCGTTCTCCGTCGGGTAGCTATTCCGTGGCGGAAGCCGATAAGGGATTTTTCTTCACAGAAAAAGAAGCGGTGGCTCTGGGTGCCAATATCACCCGAAGCAACTCCGGTCAGAGTCGAGAAATTATCACGACGGTCGACCAAACCCTATGGGTGGGCACTGTGACCTACTCGATTGATGGGGCCGCGCCCTCCACAATAACGAAAGGGGCCAACACAGATATCACCCTCAGCCCGACTGATGTGAGCTGGATCCACCAGGGCAGCGTGGGCTACGTGGTCTTTCCGGATGCCGGCCAGTCGCTGTATATCCGTGGTGGCGATTCAGTCAATGTGACCGATCCGGCCAAGGCCACCGGCGGCGACGTGATCCACTTCGCGCTCGGACATGGAACCAACCCAACGGCAGGCAACCGCGACACCTATCACTATGTCATGGTTCCTAATATGACGGCGGCGGAAATGCCAGCCTATGTCACGGATCTGACTAACCGCGTCGAGATTGTGGCCAACGGCAGCGGCGTGCAGGGAATCTATGACTCCTCGCTGGAATTGCTTCAAGTAGCATTCTATTCGGCTGGCACGGCGCAGACCACGGGTGGCTTGGAAGTTTCGTCGGACCGCGCAGCCCTAGTTCAGATGCGCAAGGTTGCCGGGGATTGGGTGCTTTGTGCGACGGATCCGCTGCATGAATATGCTGCTACGGAGATCAACCTGCAGATCAGTGAACCGCTGACTACAGGAAGCTATTGCTATAACCTGCCGGGTATCTATCCCATGGCCGGTGAATCGGTGGCCGTATCCCTTGCCGTTAGTGGAGTGTCCATCAGGGTCGATCTGCCCGATGCGGCCAATGATGCAGCATACAATTACCAGGGAGAGCTGTATGCAGGGGCACCTTTGCTAGTAACGATTCTGGGTGGGAGTTCAGGCGGGGGCGTCACAGTCGTCACCGTCGCTTCGGACGGTTTTCCGAGCAATACCTGGTCCGGTGGAATGGGGTGGAGCGGCGACTGGGTGGCCACGACAGGAACCGATCAGCCCGAGGTTGTTTTGCTGTCGGGCAACTATTCCGTGGAACTTCATCGGGGCGAAGCCAACCACAGTATTACCCGAACACTTGCCTCTGGGGTCTTCGGTGGAGCCCTGTTGTTCAAGTGGGATGTCGACAGCCTGGAAAGTAGTGAATACGCCTATGCTGAAGTGTATGATGGATCGTGGCATACCGCGTGGTCGATGGGCGAGAGTGGTGAAGGGGTCGATATGGACGCTTCACCCGACTATCTGCAGGAGGCATCTGTCGATCTGGGGGTCTACGGGATGATCACGCAGGTTCGTTTCTCGATGAGCAACAATACCAAGGGCGGCGACTATTTCTATGTGGATGATGTTGAGTTTCGCACCGTGGTAAATGCCTATCAGGCGTGGTCTTTCGGACATGGGTTGACCGGGGGGGATGCTGGGCTGGAGGCGAACCCCGACGGTGATGTGCTGAATAATCTGGCAGAATATGCCTTGGGCGGGGTTCCAACCAACGGAACCATCGCGGCCGGAATTCTTCCAACGGTTGGAGCTCTGAACGGTTCTGTATTCGAATATATCTATCGTCGCCGCACCAACCATGTTGAGCTCGGATTGAGTTATTGGGTGGAACGCAATACCAACCTGGTTTCCGGGACATGGACAACCAACGACATTTCCTTCCGTGGCACCGCCCCGGCGGAAACCGGATTCGAAACCGTTACCAACGAGATTTTGACCCGCACCGAATCAGAGCAGTATATCCGACTGAAAATTCAAAGCATGTAGTCCCGCCTTTAGGCGGCCAGTCCACAGAAACCGTCTAAAGGTGGGATTACATACCTTTTTCCCCCGTCACGATTCAAAATTCAGGTTCACGGTTAAACCTGAACCGGAAGAATATTTCATGGCGCATCTTGACAGCGTGTGTCAAAATCGAAACTAGCCCGCAGGGGTTATGTAGAGAATAAATGCAATTGAGCAATCTCATTCAAACAGGAGGACGGAAAATGAAGATAAGAACCATAACAGCATTACTGGCCATAACGATTATGGCCAGCCTTGCAATACAGGCGCAGGCTCAGACGGCATGGGTCGGCACAGGGTCAGGCGATGTGTTCACTGAAACGGCTAATTGGGACAATGGTCTGCCGACGTTGGCCAACCCCGGCACGATGGGCAACGCGGATTTTGTTTGGAGTACCACTGCCGGTGATATGAGTAGCATTGACCTGACGATTACCGGGCTTGCGAACTGGACGAGCTCGGAAGGTCTAAATAATAATAATATAAGTAATTCAATAATCACCATTACGGGGTCAAGTGCTTCGATGACCACTGACCGTGGGGTAGTCCTGACGAATAGCACATGGAGCGTGCTCGGTGATGCTGGGTTGGATTTTAATCGTGACTTTAGAATGGAGGCGGACTCAGCTACGTTGATGAATTCGCCGAATACATTTAGGGCTCGCTCACTCTCACTTTCCGGCGATGCGGTCTTCACCTTGGCAGACGGAACGTTGTATCTTGATAATACTGATTCGAAATGGGGCTTGATCGGTTCCGACAGTGCCTACCTCGACATCACGTCGAATTCAGCTCTATTCAAGCGTGCAGGGGATTTTGTTACGGTTATCGAAGGTCAAATCACCAGCGGCTTCATTCGGACGAACGGGGCGCCGGCGGCTGCTAGCGCGTTTTCCGTCTCTTTTGACGGAACGGATACCGTGGTCTTCATCGTGCCTGACGAAACTCCCGCTACCGTTTCACTCGATCCGACCAGTACGGTTTATTTGGGAGAAGCGTTCACGCTTACAGCAGATGTTTCTGGTTCAGCTCCGATCGAATATCAGTGGTACCAGGGGGGTAGTGTTTTAAGCGGTGAGACCAATGCCACTTATCTGTCTACTAATGCGCAGTATGCCGATGCCGGCCAATGGTCGATTATGGTAAGTAACGCGTTCGGAAGCGATTTGGCTGTCACAGAAGTGGTTGTGGTGGATTCTCCGGCGATTGTTTATTGGGATAATGGAAGCGCAGATGGCCTCGTTGACACGGTGAGTAATTGGAATCCCGCTTTCCTGCCATCGTTTAGCCTTGGTGTGCTCGGGGTGGTTGCCGATTTGGGTGGAGGAACCATTGTTAAGGTTGCTGCCGGTGATTCGCTCAGCGATACCGATATCACGTTCGAAGATGGCACAACATTGACCGATGCTGGGGAAAATAGTCTCATGGAGACAGGGAGTTTGGTATTCAACGGGTCCAGTTGGTTGGATTTCAATGGTCAAAACTTTGAGATGCTGTCTGGAAGTTCGCTGGTTCTTAGTAACACGATCGTCAATCTCGCCAAGCTGGTTGAGTTGAGCGGTGACAATAATGTTATGACCGTAGCAAACAGCGCATCGCTGGAAGTGAAACGTTCCTGGCGTTTGGATACCTCGTCGGCCAATAATACGCTGAACTGGTTTAGTACAGGAACGCTGAGCACCGGCATGGATGCAGGACATGTCGGTACCGATGGTGTGCTGTTGGACCACTCCTCTGACAACGTCATAAACATTAGTGCCGGTAAGATATCCGGGGATGAGAACGGGATTATCGTAACCTTGGGTAACTACATCAACTTTACGGCGGACAGTACCGGGGTGCTGGAAGCCCGTGGAGTCGATTTTTCTGTTGAATTTACCGATTATGTAACGAATGGGTTAATCCGTATAGATGACGTTATAACAACAAATCTTGTTTCATTTGTTATCAACTATGATGGAGCCGACACGACGATGTTTTTGTCGGGTGTATTTCCGGTTTCGGATATCGAATTTACCGATGTCGGGTATGTTGCGGTATCCAATGGCGTGGTGCTGGGTTGGACTGCCGTGCCTGCGGACGCAGGACTGGATGTCTACCGCACCCCTGATTTGGTAATTCCCAGTTGGAGCAAAATCGCCACCAACGTCGTGGGTTCTTTCACCGATACAGCCATCACCACTCAGGCGTTTTATCAACTCGTTCCTGCAGGGGAAACCTATCCCTAGAAACAAATCGCAGAAGCCCCGGCTCATGCCGGGGAACCTAATAAAGAAAAGGAGAAAAAATGAGAATAAAAGCAATGAGAATAGGTGCGGCGGTTGTCTTATTGACAGCGTGTTGTGCGGAGGCGGCTCTAATTAAACCTTCAGGGTTGAGCGTTGTGAAAAGCTGGAACTTTGATGGCGATGGCGCTATCGGCGGTACAGTAGATTCCGGAGCATCCGGAACGGACTGGGTGAATAATTCAGCGGATAGCGTCGTTGCGGAAACAGATTCGATTGGTGGAGCAGCGTTTACCAATGCCAACAAGAACGCCAACTTGTTTGTTGACGCGACGGCAGGAACGCTGACATACCAGGCACCTGTGATTAACGAGTCTGCAAACATGAAATTTGACCTTGGTGGAGATATGAATGTCGGTTGGTTCGACATGCGAGCCATGGCTGAAGCCTTGCCTGGGGGATCCACGACTTTCAGTGCAAAATATTCTTTCAGGGATAGCGGAGGGAATGACCTGTTCGTTTTGAACTTGCGGAAGGATAATAATCTCCGCTGGACAACCGCCAGTGGGGATCTCAATTTTGCAAGCGAAAAGGTCAATGCATTCAATTCGTACCAGATTGCATGGGATAGCGGGAAAGTGAGCATGTTTTGGGACGATGAAGCCAATGGCGGTGCGAATGCTACGACCTATCTGGACGAAAGTTACATCGCAAGCTCGGTCGCGGCTGTTGCTGAAATCAAGTGTGAAATCACGACTAGCGGAACCTCAGGAAAGGCCACCCTCGATAACCTGAACATTGAAGCAGCGATTCCTGAGCCGGCTACGGCTGGACTGCTCGGAATCTCCAGCATTGTCATTTTCGCCCTTCGCCGACTCAAGAAAAACTATAGAGTTTTTTAATAAATTTCGGATTATATTAAGCCCAATATGTTTATATATCGGGCTTTTTATATTTTCGAAGCTCGGGTAAGCAGATTGCCCGTAAGCAAAGTGCAGAGAATTTATACCGCACATGGTGGTTTTTGGTTGCGGTTTTATCTGATGTAAGGCTCCGATAGAATCCCCCTTTGAGTTAACGGATAAACCTTGCCGCATCTTTTACCGGACAATGCGGTGCTGATATGCTATGCCGAAACAATCGGAAAAGGATTACAGATGAATAAAACCACTATCGCCGTACTTATTTCTCTGCCACTCATTTCTTTCGGCGGATTGTTCAATGAATACGCTGAAAAGATTACGACCGGCACATTCGACTTTGAAAGCCCCGCGCAGCTCAAAGGCTGGCATGCCGTAAACGGATCGGTTGAAATCACAGCCAGTCGCGCCAAAGTCGGACGGTCTTCCGGTCTTTGGAAGTGGACATCCGGCGGGCAGTTGATTGTGGAAAATCCGGAAGGGCTCAAAAAAGCCTGCGAGCCGTACGTCGGCGGCAGTCCAGAAAAGTATGAGCGTAAATATGTGAAGCCTGGTCTCGAAGGCGGCGTGAAGCTGTGGCTTTACAATGAGAACCCGTCTGATGGGCAGGTTTTCCTTCAAGTGGGAAGTTCATCATCCGTGATCAACAATCCGCGCTACAAGATTCCGGTTAACCTCAACTTTAATGGCTGGCGCGCAGTCTGGGTTCATTTCGAACAGGACGCCAAGGTGGCGGACTATATCGGCCCCGAAGAGGTGAACTGCATGGCACTGGTTCCAACCTCTGGAACTTCCGGTGCGTTGCACATCGACTGGATGAACTTCGTCTCCTACATGTCGCTTAAGCGTCATTCCGACTATCAGGCTAAAAACAACAAGCCTACCCATGAGCGCTACGACTCCTACACGATCCTCGAATACGACGAGGGACGAAAGCTCATGGCGCCGGCGAAGCTTGGTGTGGCTGAAGTTGAAGCATTTTCAACCATCAGGAATCGGTTGGAATATCTGGTGATGGGCTCCAGTGGAACAATAGAAGAGCTTCCGAAGGATTATCAAAAAACACTGCGTTCCTTTTTCAAGAAGGGGAACGTCGCATTTAAAAAGCTTAACCTCAGGAACCAGGACGGCGTACTGAATGGAACGCCGTTCTTCTCCGGTCGTGACGAACATGCCTCGCCGGATTCGTTGAACCTTCAGGAGGTTGGGCAGAATGTTCTGTTTCCGCTGGCGTTTGAATATCGGGTCACAAAAAACCCCGAGGCACTTGAACGGGCTCTGACTCTTTTAGACTACCTGAACGATCAGGGCTTTGCTTCCGGGAGTGCAAACGGCTCGGCCGATCACATGATTCGGGTGAATAGTTTCGGGTTGTCGATGTTACTTCTTGAAGATGAGCTGAAGCAAAGCGGTCGTCTGGAGCGCGATGCCGCTGCGCTGGCCTGGTTTTCCATGCTCGGTTCCGTGTTTAGCACGCCGGAAGACGAGGGCGTGAACACCGATTTCATACGCGGAACCGCATTTCCCAAACTGATCAGCGTCTTGCTAATGGCAGACTTGCCCGAAAAAGCGGGCGCCATGAAAGGGCTGCTTGGTTACTTTAACCATGTTTGCGCGTTTGCACCTGGCTATTCCGACACCATTAAGCCCGACTATTCGCTGTATCACCATCGCTCCGCCTACCAAAGCGCCTATGGGGTTTCGATGGTCAACACGATGGTGATTATCGACTGGCTGTTGAACGGCACGTCGTATGAGCTGTCGGCCGAGACGAAGAAGATTCTTCACGACACCCTTGATGCGCAGCTTCAGATGGCGAATATCTACGACCTGCCTCCGGGCGTTAGCGGGCGCATTCAAAGCCGCGCCGCGCTGAACAAGCTTTTGCTACCCGCCTATGCCTTCGCTACGTTGTCCGACACGAAAGTTACCGATACGGAGATGGCGGCAAAGTTCAACCGTATCTGTTCTCCAGAACTATTGAATCTCGACTTTCCCAGCCTGGCCTATAGCGGAACACTTGGCACCGTAGAGCTGATGAAAAAAGTCGCGGCTTCGGCAGGCGATCGTAAGCTTGCACCGGCTGACGGACACTACACTTTCCCGTATGCGGCCTATTCCACCCACCGCCGCGACAACTGGATGGTGGGGGTTCGTGGCTGGAGCCAGTATGTCTGGGACTTCGAGTCGGGCAGTAATCACGAGAACGATCTTGGGCGCTACGTCAGTCATGGTGCCATGTTCATTATTCCCGAAGAGGGGCTCGTGGGTAGTTCACAGGATCTGGATACAGGCTATCACTGGGGCTTCCTCCCCGGCGCTACCACCAAGGCGCTGCCGGTTGAAGACACCGTCTTTAAATATGTCGCGACACCGAAATATCTGGAGTGCAAGCACCGCAACTATACCGACGAAACCTTCTGCGGCAGCGTCAAAATGGGCGGCAACGGCTTCTTTTCCATGAAGCTTCACGACACCGTCGCCCCGGACGATGAACGGATCCTGTTCGACGATTCGTTCCGTGCCACCAAGAGTTACTTCTTCGTGGACAACAAAATCTACTGTCTCGGGACCGGCATCGAAAACACCGACGAGCGTTTCGCCACAGCCACCACGTTGTTCCAGAACACAACCGACTTTGAGCCGAAGTTCTCCAATGGCGTCACTCGTGATGCCAACGGCAACGCCTACATTGTGCCCGGCGATCAGAAGCTCGAAGTTGAGCGCGGTGAACAGACGTCGTGGGGGAAGGGGTTTGAGCCTTGCAAAGGCCCGAATGTCCGCGCCTGGATTAACCACGGCAAGGCCCCGAAAAATGCATCCTACGAATACATGATTGCGGTGGATGCAAACCCGGGAAATCCAGCAGTTCCTTTTCATGTTCTGAGGAAAGACAGCGTAGCGCACATAATCGATCATGATGATTTGACGGCCTATGCCGTTTTCGAACCAACAAAATTCCTCGGATGCGGGGTTGTTGAAGCAACGGATACGCCCTTGTTGCTGATGACAAAAGGAACGGATGACGGGCTTATGCTTGCGGTATGTGATCCAGATCTTCGGCTAAAAAAATGGGGACACAACATGTCTTTCATGCCAAGAGAGATCGTCCATGCGGAAGCTGAAGCGTATACAGCAATGATTACACTTGCCGGTGAGTGGAAACTGTCGTCGCCCGAAGAAGGTGTAGAAGTAGCACATTCAACCGGAATCACCACGATTTGGATAACATTGCAACACGGACTGACCAGAGAACTCCTGTTCGTGGAGAAAAAATAATGCGTTGGATTCTTTTGTTGTTGGCGGGTTTGGTGGCCTCTGCGGGCGCGGATACAATTGCGGCGCGCTATGAGCAGCTACTGGTCGGGGACAACCCCGACTATTCCAACCCGGTACTTTCCGCTGCGTGGGCAACCCTGCGTGCGGAGCTGGACGACTCCCATGCCTCCTCCGAAAAAATTGTTACGAACCCGAGCCCAGGGAAATATGCCATCGCGGGAGCTCCGAAGGAATCGCAGAATGAGTTGCGTCGCATCTTTGATCTTTTACCGCTACTGGCGATGGGCTACCGCGTAGAGGGAATGGATAGCCCATACTATCGTAATGCCGATACGTTGAAGCTTGTTGTGACGCTTCTTGACCTGCTCCACGAAAAGGGTTTCAAGCCCGGCTTTGAACTGGGCATCGACGTGGAGGACGCGCGCGCGGCAATGGAGAGTCTTGGTTTCTTCGGTTTCGGCGGCACACTTTACAACCAGCTCGATGGCTACCCCGCCACGCTATTCCTGCTACGCGCCGAGTTGAAAAAGAATGGCCTGTTCGAACGCGAATTGAAGACGCTCGAATGGGCTAACCGATTGTTTCTTCCCGATGCGAAAAACAGGGTGCCGGGCGATCGATTTCCGGGCTACAATTCTGACGGATTCCGCAAACTGACGCGGCTCTATTTTCCGTACACGCTGATGCTCGAAGAGGCCGATAGGCTCGCGCATTTTCGGAAGATGCTCGCCAAAGCGCTGGAGATCGCGCCGGGCTTCGCCGATACCTTCAAACCCGATGGAACGGGCTATCATCACAAAGGCATCTATGTCGGCGCCTACAGCCCATCGACCTTCATTGACGCGGCGGTGATGAAGTGGCTGCTCGACGGAACTGTGTATGCCTACACCGATACGGAAACCGAGACGGTCGTCAATGCTTTCCGCGCCATGCGGATCATGTCTGAGAAATACGACAGCGTGCAGGGCACTGGCGGGCGCTTCCCGGTTAATGAATCGCCGATTCTTGAAATGCTGCCCGGCTACGCAATGCTGGGAACAACGGAAACGGATGCTATGTTTTCCAGACTCTGGAAATCCGAACGGCTGGCTGAAAATGAAAACCTGCTCAAACGCGCGTCGACGCGCGGTGTCGGGATATTCGAGTTGATGGTGGAGCAGGGGAATCGTGACGTTGCTGCGGAAGCCGAGCCGGAAGGCTTCTGGACTTTCCCTTACGGAGGGCTGGCCGTACACCGACACGACGGATGGATGGCCTGCGTGAAGGGGCAGGGCAAATATGTCTGGAACTATGAAAGCAGCAAGAATCAGAATCTCTACGGCTACCACGGCTCGTCCGCGGCACTCACCATCCTGACCGATTCGCGCAAAGCTTCGGGCTATGCCCAGGACGGATGGGACTGGGAGCATATTCCCGGAACCACCGCGCCAAATCTTGAAATGGATAAGGAACGTTCGGCGGAGCGCCAGTTGACGTCCTCCTCGTTCATGGGCGGTGTTGCGTTCGATGGCCGCAATGGTCTTTTCGCCACAATTCATCAGTTTGTTCCCGACAAGAAGGTGTTTAAGTCGAATGCTGGGAAATATCCGGAGGGCGACGGTTGGTTGGAAGCGCGCAAATCCTATTTCTTTTTCGACGACGAAATCATTGCGCTCGGTTCAGGTATCACCGCAACGAAGGATGCCGGCGAAGTGCATACCACCCTCTTCCAGACTGCAGTGGATCAAGCACCCGAACCCATTGACGACAAAAAGCTCCTGAACGATGGTGCGGGAAATTTTTATTATGTTCCCAATGCGGGGAATCTTAAAACCCGTTTTGGGCTTCAGGAGTCGAAGACCGACCGGGGCAAGTCCTGTTCCGGCAAGCATGCCGTGGCATGGATCGACCACGGCCGGACACCGGACGACGAGGGCTATGAATATGTCGTGCTCGTCCAATCCACCGCCGAGAAGGCGGCGTTATACATGGATCAACCGCCGTGCCGCGTGCTTCGAAAAGACAATCGCGCGCACATTGTCCGGCACGTCACGACGGAACTGGTCGGCTATGCCCTGTTCGAAGCAGGCCCGGTCGGCGACAAGGTCGTTCGTGCAGTTGACCGAGCGTGCATGGTCATGGTGGGTAAGGTGGATGGCGGGTTGAAGATAAGCGTTTGTAATCCCGACTTTGGTCGCGTGCCCCCGGGCATTCAGTTTTCGATGGAGGAAGCCAAAGCGCTTCCGCTGCTCTATGCCGAAAGCACGCTGCAGCCGGTGCGAATCACCTTGCAAGGGAAATGGGCACCTGAGGTTGGAAGTGTTGTTAAAGTGGTCAAGTCATCGGCCACAGAAACCTTGCTGGAATTCCCGTGCATCGACGCGCAGAGTGTCCAGGTTGGAATTAGGAAACATTAGTTGCGAGAAGGAACCGTTGTTCCGAGATAGGTAGAGAGGTCGTTTTGAAACTGTTTTTCGCGGACAATCATTATGGTGCTCGACCGGGATGGAACCTCTATGGGGCCATTAAGGCCGAATGGGATGACGTGGTGTTTTATGAAGATGATGTTTTCGCGCTGGCCGATGCGGCCGCGTTGGAAGCGTGCGACCTTTTGATCCTGAATTTATTGATCGAAACTGATCTTTCCGTGATCGCAGAAGCAAATGTGAAAGCCTATCTGAAACGGGGGGGCAATGTTTTGTTGCTCCACTGTGGAAGTGTTGTGTTCGAGCAGTGGGCCTGGTGGCGAAGGCTGGTCGGCTTGCGCTGGGTTCGTTCGAATGATCCCGAAGGGGTCGACCCTTCAACCCATCCGGTTCGGACGTATCAAGTGAAGGTGGTGGAATGCGCGCATCCGTTAAGCGGAACATTGTGCGACATGGATCTGCCGGAAGATGAAATATATATCCGTTTGCAGCAGACCTGCCCGGTAACTGTTTTGATGGAAACAACGATTGAAGAAGGTGTTTTTCCGCAATGTTGTGAGGCGGTATCGCCGTGGGGTGGACGAATTGTCAGCTTCCTTCCCGGCCACGCTTCCGAGGCTGTTATACATCCCGATTTGGTTTATAATGTGGCGAAGATCATCAAATATCTTTCGCCAGAAAAAGGAACATAATGATGAGAAAAGCCATTGTCTTTTTAGCCTGCTGTGCGGCGGCATCCATGCTGTCCGCTCAAGACAAACCAAACATCGTGCTGATGTATGTCGATGATCTGGACTTTGATCAAATTTCCGTTTATGACCCGGCAAAATTTCCTAGTTACACTGGCGCAAAAGAAACCGGTAACCTGACCGCGCTGAATCCAATCACCGCTAACCAGAACGGCCGCTTCCTGAAAGTTGGCGAAATGAGCTGGTATAAAGATGCGCGCATGCTGACCCCTAACATCCAGCGGCTGGCCGACGAAGGTGTGCGGCTGGATCGGTTTTATCTCACCTCTTCGGTTTGTACCCCGAGTCGCTATTCGCTACTGACCGGCCGCTATGCCTCTCGCTCCCCGGCATTGCTCAAAGAGTGTCCGCCGGACACGACTCCGATTGTTGCCTGGAATTCGTTTCTTGATCCAGACGAAGGCAACCTTGCCAAAGATCTCAAGGCGGCGGGTTACAAAACTGGACTTGTCGGCAAGTGGCACATCAGCGACTACGATATTCCCGATGTTGATTTTTCGGCGGGCTTTCAGAGTCATCATGCTCAGGCGGGGACGGGCGGAAACCTGCGCCCGTTCCAACTCGTGGCCTCCTACTTCCCGCCGACCACCGACTATGCCGATCCCGATGTGTTGCGTGAGATGAAACGGATCTATGACGCTATGTGCCGGAAGGTGCAGCAGACTTCAGGTTTTGATGTGGTTGACCGGCTCTACTACGCCAATTACGGAGGTCTTCCCATTCCGGAGCACATGAAGGTGCATAACCTCGAATGGCAGACCGAGGGTGCGCTCGAGTTCATTGAGCAGAACAAAGACAACCCTTTCTTTCTCTATTTTTCCATCACCGCGCCGCACGGGCAATATTTCGAGGACTGGATGCAGAAAGATTGGCGCGCCACACCAGAGGGAATGCTGACCGAACACCCGAAAGGAATGCCGTCGCGCGAAAGCGTTCGTCAGCGCGTGCTCGCCGCCGGGTTGCCGTTGCAGAACTCCATGTCGACATGGATCGATGACAGCTTCGGCGCACTTCTAAAAAAACTGGATGAAACCGGTCTAGCGGACAACACCATCGTCCTTTTCCTCTCCGATCATCAATCGCGCGGCAAGCTGACCGCCTACGAAGGCCATCGCGCCCCGGGCATCATCCGCTGGTCAGGGAAAATTGACCCCGGCTCGGTAGAAGAGCGCATCATTTCGAATATCGACATGCGTCCCTCGCTGCTCGCTGCCGCCGGAGCCGCTGCCCCGTCTGACATTATTGATGGCCTGAACATGTTTCCAGACATTGGAAAATTTGATGAGTACAGGCTCAACCTGCTTCCAATGCTTGGAAAAAATGTGGAGTGGCGCGAGAGCCTGCTGCTCGAAACCTCGTACAGTCGCGCAATTGTTTCCAAACATTGGAAATATATCGCCCACCGCCCACCGCAGGATGTGCTCGATAAGATGGAGGCTGACCGCATTGCCGCCGAAGCCGGGGATGGGCGTCGTCATGTCGGCTGGTCCGGCCGCACCACGCCCGCCGCGAGCGGACTGGGCGTCCGCTTCAATGCCGATCAGGATTTCCCCTGCTACTTCGATGCCGATCAGCTCTACAACCTCGATGACGATGTTTCCGAACAGTGCAGCCTGTTCGGTAATCCGGAATATAAAACCAAAACCGTGGAGCTTCAAAAACAGCTCGACGAACATCTAAAAAAACTACCGCATGCCTTCGGTGAATTTGGAAAGAAGAAGTAATGGAAGTTATCATTCGTGAAAGCACCGAAGCCGCATGCGGAATGGTTGCGCAGATCATTGCCCGCAAAGTTCTCGAAAACCCGGAAACTGTTCTTGGACTGGCCACTGGGCGCACCATGGAAAACGTCTACGGTAAACTGGCCGCGATGCGTCGGTCAGACGGGTTGGATTTTTCCGCTTGCCGCACCTTTAATTTGGATGAATATATCGGTCTCGAAAAAGATGATGTGAACTCGTATCACCACTACATGAACGAGCAACTTTTCAAGCACATCAACATTAAGCCCGGCAATACGCATTTGCCGGATGGAACCGCCAACGATCTGAAGGCGGAAGCCCGCGCCTACGAAGAAAAAATCTGCGCCTGCGGCGGCATCGACCTGCAACTGCTCGGTATCGGCCGCAGCGGCCATATTGGCTTCAACGAGCCGCTTTCGTCACTGATGTCGCGCACGCGCGATAAAGTGCTCGCCCCCGAAACCATGGCGCAGAACGGGCCACTGTTTGTCGGCGGCGACATGCCGAAGCGCGCCATGACGATGGGCGTCGGAACCATTCTCGAAAGCCGTCGGGCTCTTGTGCTGGTGACCGGCGAAGAAAAGGCCGCTATTCTGGCCGAATCGGTGGAGGGACCGATCACATCCCGTGTTACGGCCTCTGCGCTTCAGTTGCATCCGTCCTGCGTAGTCGTTGTCGACGAAGCCGCCGCATCCAAACTGAAGGACCGCGACTACTTCCAGTGGATCTACGAAAACGAACCTGAGTGGGATGATTTTCGATAGAATTTACCCAGTAGCCATCTGGACTATTCCTGTTCTTACATTTAACCACACTTTCCAAAGTGTGGTTAAATTTCACGTGTTATCTATGATGATTGTGAGAAGGGTTTTTGCCAGTGCTCCAGATGGGGTTCCAATGCGATATTGACCCTCCGAAAATGAAATGTAGTTCCGGGCGTGCAGCTTTCGAAGATGGCGGGACAGGGCTGAATAGGACATGATCGTTTCATCCAGTAATTGCTCCAACGAGCGAGGGGCTTGGTTCAGCCGGTTGATGATCTCAATGCGACGTTGATGAGTGGTTCCCGTGGCTTCCTTGCAAATAAAGGATAGCGTCGTATCCGGTTTAAGCTCATTTTTAAGGGAGATTTGTATTTTTTTGATATGGGGTGGGGCATAAGGAATGACGTCGTTGTAACAGACTTTCTTTTTGAACCGGTGCAGCGTGATGAATCCTTCGCCGCAAAGAAGCTTCAGTTGGTTGCTGGTGGATCCGAGCGTGAGTTCGACACATTCAGACAGGTCGCCCACGCTTCGGCGCGGAGATATGAATATTTCCCGTAAAAGCCGCAGCCGGTTCTCATTGGCAATAACGCGACTGGTTATCCATAAATGGGGCGGGATGATTTTCATGTACGACTCCTTTATTTAACCACACTTTGGAAAGTGTGGTTAAATTATGCAGAATGCAAGTGCGGAGTTTGATGTGTGTTTTTCAAGGATTTGAAGAGTTGGGTCAGCGGATTCGAGAAAGTTTCCACCCATTGGACACGGTGCCGGGGACGACAAAGGAGTCGTTGGTTTTTTTGATCTCGTCGGCCAGTCGCTGGCGGTGCTCCTGCAGGATGGTTGCATAGCCCGGGTCGATAGCTAGGTTGTTCATCTCACCGGGATCGCTGCGCATGTCGGTGAGTTGCTCTCGCAGTTTTCCGGTGGAGTAGACAACGTATTTGAAGTTTTCCGTACGTAGCATGCGGCCTTCGACGCCGGAGCTGTAGCCGTATGCAGGGGAGAGATCGTTTTCGGAAACAAGCTGGTCGCGCCAGCTGATGGGCAGGGCTTTGGCGAGCGGGCGCAGACTGCGTCCATTCAGTTCTTCCGGTACCGGCATGTCGGCGTAATCACAAATCGTCGGGAAGATGTCGAGGCCGGTCGCCACGAGATGGGTGCGGTCGACGGTGCCGGGATTGGCGACGCAGTTGCCGCTGATTATGAAAGGGACACGGGCCGTTTCTTCATAGAAGAGGGTTTTCTGGTTCCATTTGTGTGCGCCGTTGCCGTCGCCGTGGTCGCTGGTGAAAATGATCACGGTATTGTCGTCAACGGCTACCAGAATTTTGGCAATTTCCGAGTCAACGCGTTCAATAAGGCGGTTGATTGCCCAGCGGTACTGTCGCCAACGCTCGTCCGGCCAGTTGCGAACGGGGTAGGTTCCCTTTTGCCATGTCTGGTATTCGCGGATGATGTCGGGTTCGTGCTCTGGAATCTGAAAGTTGTCAGGCAGAGAAGGGCATTGATCCGGCGGTGGTGTGTCGCTGATCGGACCGTTCCACAGTTTGGTTTTGCGTTCCGGGAAGCCTCCGGTGGCGCGCCGCGCCCATTCGCAGATGTCGTGCGGGTTGACAAAGGAAGCGACGAGGAAGAACGGCTGGTCGCGCTTTTGCCGGATAAAGTCGACGGCGGGTTCAGCGACGTGGCGGTCATTGAAGTTCCGTTTGCCGCCTTCTTTCATCATGCGGAACCCATGCCACTCGTTGGTTTCGGTGGACATGGGGATGTGCCATTTGCCGATGTAGCCGGTGTCGTAGCCAGCCTGAGTGATGACGGTACCAAGTGATTGTCCGTTTACATTAAAACGATCCATGTTGATGCTGACGCCGGTTTCGTGCGGCATTTTCCCAGTCATCATGGAGGTGCGCGACGGAACGCAGATGGGGTTGGTGCAATAGGCTTTTTCGAACCGAACGCCGTTGGCGGCCAAACTGTCCATGGCTGGAGTTCTCAGGTCGCGGTTGTCGGTGCAGCTCATGCCGTCGGCGACCTGCTGATCGGTCATGATCCAAAGGATGTTTGGACGGGATTTGCGTTTGCCGGTCATTGCCCCAGCCAGTCCGGCTCCTGCGGCCAGTGTTGAAGCGGCGAGATACTCTCTGCGTGTTATATTCATGGTACGAACTTTCCTCTGTCAACGTCCCGATTGGCAACCTTTATTTAGGGTGGGGTTGGTTTATTCGTTAACGTTTTAGGTTTACGAGTAAACCTTGCAATTTGTTTTCCCGCTTTCGGGAGTCGGGTATCGTATCTTCTGAGAATAGAAAACCGGTTTTTAATGAAGGAGAACGTAATGAGTGCTGATAAAAAAGAATTTGTAAAAGGTCTGATCGAAAAGATGACCATCGAACAAAAAGTGGGACAGTGTTTTGTGATCGGTTTTTGCGGCACGGTTGTGACCCCTGAAATTCTCAAACGTATTCGCAAGATCAAGCCGGCCGGTATTCGTGCCGGGCTGACCTTCCGCGCCAAGACCGCGCTGCACGACCCCTACGCTACCAGTGAAGTTTTTGCCCACCGTGTGCTGCGCGATCCAAAGGGCAGCGTCAAAGATATTATCCCGGGCATTCTCCCGCCGCACTGTACCAACGAGGAGTATTGTGAATTTCTCAACACGATGAAGAAAGAGGCGCTCAAGGACGGTCTTGGTATTCCGCTGCATATTACAATGGATATGGAAGGTGATGTGAGCTGCGACTACACTCGCGGAGGTCTTTTCAACCTGCCATCCCCGATGGGGGCCACCGTTTCCGCCGACACACAGATGGCATACGATGCCGCATGGGCAACCGGCCGTCAGCTCAACGCCCTTGGCGTCAACTGGCTGCATTCCCCGGTGCTCGACACCAATACCGAGCCGATGAATCCGGAAATCGGAACCCGTAGCTACGGTGAGAATCCCGACGATGTAATCCAATATGGCGAGCAGGGCTTCAAAGGCTTCAAGGACTCTGGCATCATCACCACAGGCAAGCATTTCCCGGGACGCGGTGAATCGGTGACCGATGCTCATCGCGGGTTGCCGGTCATCGATATGCCACGTGAAGAGATGGACGAGCATCTTAAACCGTTCAAAGCAATGGTGGATGCAGGCATCCCGTGCATTATGACCGCCCATACCGTTTATCCCTGTCTCGATCCCGACAACGCGGCGACGCTTTCGAAAAAAATCCTGACCGATTTGCTTAAGAACGAGTGGGGATTCGAAGGGTGTGTCACGACTGATGATATCACCATGGGCGGTATTGTTGAAAAATATGAAGTCGATGAAGCCTGCGTGGTGGCGCTCAATGCCGGTTGCGATTTGATCCTGCTTCGCGATGAAGCGCCGCTGATTGATGAAGTGTTCGAAAAGGTAGTTCAGGCCGTGAAGGACGGCAAGTTGTCCGAAGAACGCATCAACGATGCCGTGCGCCGCTCACTGTCTGTAAAACTTGAGTATGGTTTGTTTGAAAACGGAAACTTGCGTGATGTGAATCAGGCCGGCTCCGGCATCAAGGATCCCAAGGTTGCGGCAATTGCATCGGCTACAGCCGAGGCAGCCATCAAGGTGTTGCGCAACGGTGCAGGCGTGCTTCCGCTGGCCAGGGAGAAGAGGGTTCTGGTTATTGAGCAGCGTTGCCCGCTGCACTTCCGAACCGAAACGCAGAAATGCCATCCAGGAATCTTCTGGGAAGAGTTCTTCAATTATTCTGATTCCCCGGGACAGGTAGAAGTTGAAATGGTTCCCACCGACTACGACATGAAGCGCATCATGAAGCGCATCGAAGCGGATGAGTTCGATGTGATCGTAACATCCAACTACTATGATCGACGGGCTCATTCGAAGAGTGTGTTTGTCGATGAAATGGTTAAGGCAACCGATAAACCGGTGATCGTGGTGACCAACTCGCCTTATCCATATACTGTAAATGATGCGTACGAGACAGTGATCTGTACATACGGTGTTGCGCCCGAATCGCTTACCGCCGCAGTGAAAAGCATCTACGGAGCGTAGCCCTTATGTTTGACCTTCCCATTACCTTGAACCCGCTGAAGACCCGTGCGGATGTGCAGGAGGCGGTTCGCCAGATTTGCGAGCCGCTCAAATCGCACTACAGCGCCGGAAAGGCATTGGTTCGCCTCGGGGTGACTTGTACCAACTATGGTGAGAGGCGATGCGAGATGGAGGCTTTCGCCCGCCCGTTCTGGGGGTTGATGCCGCTGGCGGCAGGCGGCGGGGAATCGGACTTCTGGGAAATTGGTCGCAAAGGAATACTCAACGGAACAAATCCGGCGCATCCGGAATACTGGGGCGATCTGGTGGATGTCGATCAGCTGGCGGTCGAAATGCCGCCGATCGCACTGGCCTTGGCCTTGGCCCCGGAGCAGTTCTGGACCCCGTTCTCTGAGGATCAACAGTCTCAAATTGTCGCGTGGATGGATCAGATCAACCACAAGGAGATGTCGGACAACAACTGGCGGGCATTTCCTATACTCGTCAATGTGTCGCTCAAAAAAGCGGGACAGCCTTATAACGCCGAAGCGCTGGAGACCGGCCTGCAACGGCTGGAGGATTTTTATCTATCGGATGGTTGGTATTCCGACGGGGAGGGCCGGCCGCGGATGGATTATTACATTCCGTTTGCGATCCATTTCTACTCACTGATCTATGCCGGAATGATGGGGGATGAAGATCCTGAACGTGCGGAGATTTTCAAAGCGCGCGCAACTATTTTTGCGAAAGACTACCTGCACTGGTTTACCGCCGGTGGTGCGGCGCTTCCGTTCGGACGAAGTCTCACCTATCGGTTTGCACAGGGTGCCTTCTGGGGCGCGCTGGCTTTTGCTGATTGCGAAGCCCTGCCGTGGGGAGTCATCAAAGGGATGTATCTGCGCCACCTGCGCCACTGGTTCAGCAAGCCGATCTTTACGCCCGACGGGCTGCTTTCAGTGGGGTATGACTATCCGAATCTGCTGATGAGCGAATTTTATAACGGACCCGGTTCTCCGTATTGGGCGATGAAGGCATTCCTGCCGCTGACGGTCGATGAAGATCATCCCTTCTGGACATCGGAGGAGCTGCCGTTTCCAAACCTTGAAAAAATATCGGTTCAAAAGCAGGCATTGATGTCGATTGCGCATTCTGAAAGCGGGGACCATCTGGTTGCGCTGACCTCCGGGCAGTGGTGTGGGCTCGACTTCGGACATACTGCTGAAAAATATTCTAAGTTTGCCTACTCGACCCATTTCGGATTCAGCGTTTCACGCGAAGCAACCGGACTGACAAAAGGCGCCTACGACTCCATGCTGGCCCTCAGTGACGGCGAAGATCACTGGCGCGTTCGCCGGGCCTGTGACTCGGTGGAAATCACCGATGATGCGATCATTTCCATTTGGAAACCGTGGCCGGATGTGGAAATTGAAACACGACTGGAGCATCGAACCCCTTGGCATATTCGTACCCACACTATCAAAACCGGCCGTGCGCTGGAAACCGCCGAGGGCGGGTTCGCACAAAAACGAGAAGACGGCCTGTCGCCGCTCACAAATTTTACTGAACAATCCGGCGGCGTGCTTTATCGCGGTAGCGGCATCTTAAATTTAGAAGGGGATCGTGCGGCAAATCTCATTGAGCCGTTGCCGAATACCAACCTGATCAACCCGCGCACCGTCATTCCAACACTTACCTGTCGACTGGAGCCGGGCGAGCACAAGTTGGTTTGCGCTGTGCTGGGGGAGCCGTCTCCGAAGGAGGCCGCCCGAATTTGGAACTTGCGGTCTGAAGTAAATGTTGTTTGATTTGGAAAATGAGTGAGTCAAATAAAGCGGTCACGATCAAAGATATTGCCAAAGAGTGCGGTGTCACAGCGACAACTGTTTCGCTGGCTTTGCGGAATCATCCCCGGATTTCGGACGCAACCAAAGAGCGTGTTCGGGAAGTGGCTAAACGCCTCAACTACCGTCGCAACCCCATGATTTCCGCATTGATGGCGAATTTAAGCCAGTCCCACAAGCCGGCAGCGGCGTTGCCGCTGGCGGCAATCTACACGCACGACCTGAAAACGATCGAGGGAAACAGCTATCATCTGAAGCTCTGGAAGGGGATGGAGCAGCGTGCTTCCGAGCTCGGGTTTAAGCTGGAGCGGTTTCATCTGGATTCTAAAAAAATGACAGGGAAGCGTATGACGCAGATTCTGACCACGCGCGGAATCAGCGGCGTGATTGTTCCCCCGCTGCTTCATGCAGGCGGGCATTTGAACATCGACTGGCGGGAATTTTCCGCCGTGACTATCGGCTATTCCATGCTGAGCCCCAATCTGCACCGGATCTGCCCCGATCAATACCGCGGAATCCGGCTGGCCTTGCGTGAGCTGAGGCAGTTGGGCTACAAACGACCCGGACTGCTTCTCAACAGGCAGAGCGATTTACGTACACTCCATCTATGGAGTTCCGGGTTTTATGGTTTTGAGCATGCGCAAAAAAACAGGGGGATCATTCCTGTTCTGGAATGCGACGAGGTTGGGGAAAAAGTTTTACAGACGTGGTATAAAAAGTACACCCCGGATGTGATCATCAGCTCGGACCTGAACATTATAGATCCGCTGCACCAGATGGGACTGGAGTTTCCGGACGATGTTGGTTTGGTCACGTTGTCGCGTTACGAACTCAAAGGAGGTATTGCTGGTATCGACCAGAATGCGGAGGCCTTGGGCGAGGCGGCTGTTGAGCAAATGGTGACGATGATGTATCACAACGAGCGCGGCATCCCCGATATGCCGCGTGTCGTCCAGATCCCTTCCAAATGGGGCAAGGGCGCGTCAGTCTGCAAACAAACAGGCTGATCTTGCACCCAGCTTTTCCAAACCTTGGAAGATTCTATGCGCTTCTATGCAATAGAGTTCCAATGATTGGAAAATTTGTGAGTCCCTATACAATCGTGCGGGGCAGGCTGGCGGCGGCGACGGCCTGGCCGACGCGGCGGCTCTGTTCGTCGGGCACATGCAGTTCGATTTCCCCGGCCAGTTCAGGAAATTCGGTATCCAGAATTTCCTGTGCTTTCTCGATGATCACTTCACCGCCGCGGCCGGAGGTGACGCGGCCAAGGATTAGCACATTCTTGAAGTCATACAGTTCCTTGTAATGCGGCAGGGAATAGCCGAGGTAGACGCCGATGGTGGTGAAGATGTCGAGCGCCGCGGGGTCGCCTTCGTTGGCTTTAGCTTGAACCGTCTTGAGTCGTTCGGGGAAGAGCATGTCGTCGGGGAAGTCGAAGCCGGCCTCGGGCGCGAGTTTGGCGACGGCCTGTTGCGAGAAGTACTGCGCTCCACAGCCGATGTCGTCGGCCACCGGATCGATTGCCGCGTTGGGGTTGAAGTCGACGGGGACATAGGCCAGCTCGTTGTAGTTGCCGGTGAAGAGCGAGGCCTCGTTTACGTATCCCGTCGCTTCGCTCGATCCCATGGCGATGCCGAGAAGAGAATGTTTTTTCAGGGACATGGCTCCGGCGAGCGCGGTGACTTCGCCGTCGTTCAGCACTTCGAACGGAACCCCCCACTCTTCTTTAAAGTTAAGGAAGATTGGGCGAATGCGCTCGTTGAATTCGTCGGCTGGCACACTGCGGAAGAGCGAGGCGTATTTGGCCATGTTGTTCACATAGGCACCGGCGGCGCTGCCGCCGATGGAGTCGACGCGCGGCAGGTGTTTGGCAGCGAGCTTGAGCCCGTCGCCAATGTGTTTGTAGTAGTATTCCGGGTCGGTTTGTATACTCGGATTCCACGGGATTTCGGTGGTAAAGACGGCCTCGCCGTCGATGACGGCGGAGAGTTTGTAGTCGCTGGCTCCGAGATCGAACCCGATGCGGCACCCGTCAAGGTGACCACCGATCGGGATGCTCAGTTTTTTTGCTTCTGGTACGGCATCCGGGCTGACGATACGGATGTTGAACTCGTTATCGTAAACGACATCCATGCGGTTGGCGTCGTACGCCCGTTTGCCAGCGGCGGAATAGGTTTTGCATATAACACTGTAGACTGGTTCCGGACCGCTTAGATACAGGGTCGAGCCGCCGTGCGCCCAGATCATCTGTTTGATCTGCCGCTCGACATAGTGAAGGGTGTCGGTATCGTGTTCGGAGCTGGGATTGAAGATCTGAAGGTCCGCTCGCGCAACGCAGCTGTCTGTGCGTTCTAAGGCAATGTGCATGGTGCAGGTGTCATTGGAATTTGCAACTGCGTTCCTGTAGCTCCGGTTCCCCAGAATGGCGGGGCAGAACCCCTGGTCCAGCGGCGGTTTGTTTTCCGGGGTGATTTCCAATAGTGATTTTATCATTGTATTAACCTCGTCTACGCAATTAGTGCTTGATCCAGATCGGGCTGGACCATGCCCATTGCTTGTTATACTGCTCGACACGCAGGCGGTAGCAGTCCATGCCATTGGGAAGGGGGTCACCTTCCGCAGTGTCTTCAATTTGCGCTTCAAATTCATACGATTCGGGCAGGGCGGCAACCACACGGTAGGCCGGGGTGCCGTATCCGCTGATGTAGCCGCTGCGGGCGCCGCAGAGCACCTCACGCAGTGTGTGGCTGAATTTTGCGCCGTTGAGTTCCATCTCAATTTTCGCATCCAGCGGCATTTCGACTTCGAGGCAGAATCCCTGATTGGAGTTGGTGACGGGTGTCGAGTTGCCTTGCGTCTTGGTTTTGAATTGAACGGACTGTCCGCTTTCCTGATTCCATTCGGAGAAGCGGAAGTCGTCTTCGTGGTCGGTGGGCGAGACGACTTCGGAGCCTTTGAAGCGCGGTTCGGCGGCGAGGATTTTCCCGTCGCTGATGCCAAAGGATGCATCCCAGAGCATGGGTTTCCCGCGGGATCCCCAGCCGACTTCCAGTCCTATTTTTGCGCGGACGGTTTTGTTTTCTTCTGCGACTTTCGTAACCTTTGGCACGAAGAAGTGCTTCAGCACCTTTTCGTTTTTGACCAGTTCAATCGTACGAATAGCCCCGCCGCCTTTGATGCGAAACCGGATGTCGCGCTTGTCGGTGGGTTCTTCGATCACGTCGCCGATGGAGCCGTCATTCACGGAGATGTCGATTTCGATGTTGTCGCCGGTGAGAGCAATGGTGCGGCGGTTAAGGATGGCATCCCAGATGGCCTTGCGGGTCAGCTCGGGTGCGCAGACGGCGAGGCGTCCGTGGCCGTGGCTGCCGGGGTGGGCGCTGTGGTGATCGGTTGAGGCGATGCACCCGACGATTCGGCCCATTTTGAGTCCTGCGCTGTAGGTGCTGTCGTGATCGCAGGGGCCCATTGAGTGAAGGTAGGGATAGGCGGTTTCGTCGCTTTCGCTGCAGGCGTGCATCGAGAAAAGTTCAACCACCGGGCTGAGGGGGTGATCTTCGTGCTCTTCCCAGTTGATGCCGCGGTAGCCCTGTTTGTAGCCGATGTGGTGCGTGAAAGTCATGCAGGCGATGCCTTGCTCGTTCAGCTTGCTCAGCTCGTCACGCAGTTCCGGAACGGTTTGCGTCTGCAGGATGCTTCCCTTGCCGTCGCGGTACATCACGGTTTGGTCGCCGGAGTGGCAGGAGTGTTTTTCGTAGCCGAGGAAAGAAACAAAGCTTCCGTCTTCGTTGGCACTGTCGGTTACCTCGACGAAGTGATCCCAGCAGGCGGCAAGCTTCTTGAAGCCGTCTTCATGATATTTTATGCGGCGCTCCATGCCGTGCTGCTGGCGCGGCATATCGGGCCACAGGGCATGACCGGTCACCGAAACGAAGTCTAGCTGCATTTTTGCATTCGCAATCGCGTCTTCGACTGGGCCGTGGCCATAGCTGGCGCCGCAGTGGTTGTGGATATCGCCGTAGTAGATAGTTAGATTGTTTTTGGTTCTCATACCCTGTCTCCTTGTTTTTGTTGGTGACACCTTGCACGCTCCATTCAGTCCCTGCACGCAAAACAGAGGTTTATCCGTAAAGCAGGTTAAGTTAACGAGTAAACTGTTGATTTTCTTCCGGCGGTGCTAGCATTCCGCCACTCTATCGGCAAATGACCAACAACCGGAGAAGACGCAGATGGGTTCGAGTCTAGATTTAGTAATTGTGGGCATCTACATGATCGTGCTAGTGGCGATTGGTATGGTTTTCGGAAAACTTGTTAAAAGCGGAAGCGACTACTTCAAGGCCGGCGCCAAGGGAAGCTGGTGGATGGTCGGTGCGAGCATGTTCATGAGCGGCATCAGCGCGTGGACGTTTGTGGGGAATGCCTCGGGGGTCTTTCGTGCGGGCTGGAGTTTGCTTGCGATCTATCTGGCCAACGTGCTTGGCTTTATCCTGGCCGCGTTTTTTCTCGCGGCGTGGTATCGTCAGATGCGCGTGATTACCTATGCGGAGACGATCCATGAGCGTTTTGGAAAGAGTGCCGAACAAATCGTGGCCCACTTGCTGGTGCTGAACGGGTTTATGTGGGCCGGTGTGGGCCTCTATACGCTGTGTGTGTTCGTTACTCCATTGATTCCGGGTGTGCCAATTGAAGGATTGATATTAGGCATCGGCTTTGTGGTGGTGTTGTATTGCACCGTCGGTGGAAACTGGGCGGTAATGGCCAACGATTTTGTGCAGGGCATTATCCTGATTATTGTAACAACGATCGTGACTGTGTTGTGTTTTGTAAATGCGGGAGGTATCGGTGCCTTTTTCGACGCGGTTGCCAATTCGAGCGCGGCTCAGGAATTGCAGATGATTACGCCTCTTCCTCTCGATGCTCCTGCTGGGGCCTCCTTGTGGGGCAAGTATGCAAACTATGGATTGGCGTGGTGTATCGTTATTTTCATTAACCAGCTGTTTAACCAGTCGAGCCTCTTTCAGGGGGTACGTTATTTCTCGGCCAAGGATGGGCGCGAGGCTCGGAAGGCTTCTATTTTTGCCGGTATTTTGATGACCTTCGGCCTGATCGTGTTTTTTGTGCCGCCGATCTACGCCCGCGTTTTTCTCGAAAGCGAAGTGTTGGCCATGCACGAAGTGCCGAAGAAGGCGGCGGAGTTCGCCTATTCTATTGCCAGCCAGAAGGTGCTTCCCAATGGTACGTTCAGCATTATGATCGTGGCCATCTTTGCCGCCGCTATCAGTACGCTGGATACCGGACTGAACCGTAATGCAGCATTAATTATCCGCGACCTGTTGCCGGCACACCGTAAAGTGTGGCGCCTGAAGCCGATCAACCCCGCCCACGAAGTTAAGCTCGGAAAGCTGACCACGGTACTGGCCGGATTTGTAGTGATGGGGGTCGCGATTTTCTATGCGAATGTCAAGAATACCTCGTTGTTCGACTTTATGCTCAAAACCATCATCGGCCAGCTGATGACACCGCAGTTTGTTCCGCTGATTTTGTTCCTGTTCATTCGTAAGGTGCCACGCTGGGCGATCTTCTCCTCGCTGATCGGTGGATATCTTCCTTCGGTGGTACTGCTGATCTTGAATGTCGTGGGAGAGCCGGTGGTGCTCTCCTCGCACCTGACGATGGCGCTGGTAATGGGCTGCGGCACGATCGGTTATCTGTTGGCCATTCCTTTCTGGTCGAAAACCAGTGCAGAGGAAAAAGAAGCCACCCGCGTATTCTACGAGAAGATGGGAAAGCCTATCGATTTCGAGAAGGAAGTCGGCGAAGGGAACGATTCGTTCCAGCTCATCATGATCGGTCGCTTTGCCCTGGTGCTCGGCCTGATGTTTTTATTGTTGCTCTTTCCGGTCGATTCGGCGGCCGGACGCTATGTGGTACTCACAATTTCCGGTGTCGTTGGCGGGGTTGGTCTGATGATGTATCTTTCTGGCAAGCGGATTGAACGAAAAAGCGAAGGCTAGAAGACATAAGGTGAAAAGGTGACAGAATATGAAAAAATGGATGATAATTACATTGCTCGCGACCGTTGCGGTAAGTGCCCAAGCGGCGAAGGTAAAGAAGGACGCGAACGGAGACGGTAGGGTTACAAAGGACGAGTATGTCGAATATTTTAATGCCCGCCGGATTCAGAAGGGGAAAGAGGCCGATTCGAAAGCGGCCTCCCGTTCATTTGACAAGCGGGATGCCAACCAGGACGGCAACTTGACCAAAGAAGAAGAAGCCGCATTTGATGAAAAGTAGAGAGCTACACACGGGATGAAACAAAGGGTCTGAGCGCTGCGGGCAAAACGTAGCGCGGCGAACGGCAGTAATCCTAGATACAGACAAGGAAAAACAATGGACTATGTTGTACAACTGAAAAACCTCCCCAAGGAAAACGACTTCTTCATCGGCTTCGATAGCGATGGCTGCGTATTCGATACCATGGAGCTTAAGCACAAGGAATGCTTTTGCCCCGCCGTCATCAAGCACATGGGCTGCCAGCCCGTCAGCAAGGCGGCACGCGAGGTATGGGATTTTGTTAATCTCTACAGCAAGACACGCGGCTGCAATCGCTTCCTCGCCATCCAGTATTTCCGCGATTTACTCAAGGAACGCAAAGACGTGCAGGCGCGCGGTTTCCAGTCTTTGGAACTTAAGGAACTCGATGCCTGGATTGATCGCGAAACCAAACTCGGTAACCCGGCGCTCGAAGCCGAGGTGGTTGAAAACGGCAATGCCGAACTCCATCTCATGCTCGACTGGAGCAAGGAGGTCAACGAACGCGTCGAAGACATGGTTTCCGGCATGACCCCATTCCCCGGTGTGATGGATATCCTCAAGATGGGGCAGGGCAAGGCCGACATGATCGTGGTTTCCCAAACCCCGCTCGAAGCACTCGAACGCGAGTGGGAAGAAAATGACATGACGCATTTCGTCGGTTTGATTGCCGGACAGGAGCACGGAACCAAAACGGAGCACATTCATTATGCAGCCCGGGGCAAAGGCTATGGGAAAGACCGCGTCCTAATGGTTGGCGACGCGCTCGGTGACTACAAAGCCGCCGTCGAAAACAACGCGCTTTACTATCCGATCCTGCCTGGGCAGGAGGAGATGTCCTGGCAGCGCTTGCGCGACGAAGCCCTCGAGAAGTTTTTCGCCGGAACTTTTTCCGGAGACTACCAGCAGCAGCTTCTCGTCGAGTTTGATGCCGCTCTACCGAACGAACCAAGCTGGAATTGATAATAAGGTTAAGAGTTTGTGTTAAGGGCTAAAAGGGGAGGTCGCCAGTGCCATACTCAAAAATTAATCCAGATACGATGATCCTGCGGGATCATCTCGCATACGACCGCACGGCGTTGGCGAACGAGCGAACTCTACTGGCATACATCCGCACATCAATCGCATTGCTTGCTGCAGGAGGAACGCTAGTAAAAATGTTTTCAGATGAACAGGCCATGATGAATCTGGGTTGCATCCTTTTGTTTCTGGGTATTGTGGTTGTTGCGGTGGGTATTTGGCGTTTTGTAAGGGTCGTGCAGAAAATAGGCGTGGCCTATAAAGAGATCGCCTAATATTTTATAGTGTAGAAGCCGTATTCCATTAGTTGATAGTGGGAAAGACGATGAAGGTGGATGTGAAGTACAAACCTGAACTGGATCCCGGGTTTCTGCCGGCCTCGCTGTGGAATAGGGCCTATCAAAAGGCCACCGAACCCCACTGTTTGATCATAGCTGAAGGTGTTTGCAGCGCCAAGCAGAGGGCTCTCTGGGCTTGTAAGTAAAGGGTTCGCCCTAAGCCCTCGTAGGACTTACGGGTTCATTGCCGTTGTCCTTCAGGCCCAGTCGCTGGGTTTGGCTGGACTGGTTATTTTAATCTGCGTCTATTCTGTTCCCGTGCGTTGCAGGGGGATGACTTTGGTTTTTGCGTTCGGTTCGATTTCAAAATACTTCTTCGCTTGAGCCTTTCGATTTTTCATCAGGGCTTCGTAGTGCTTTTTCAGCATCTGAGGGTTTGAGTGTCCGAGGGCGTTCATCGTGTCGCTTATTCCGTGAAGGGCATAGAAGTAGGTCGCGAAGCTGTGTCTGGCTCCATCCTGTATCATCTCTACCTTTGCCGCAGTCATGACCTTGGTTCGCCATTTCGCGAGGGCGGCGGGCGACGCGGGGAGGATCCTTTTATCCTCAGAAGAGGTGTTCCTGTATTTGATAAGCCATGCCTTCAGGTTGTCGGAGATTGGCACCAATCGAGCGTGGCGCGTTTTGGACTGCTCGCCACGGATATGAATCTCACCGCTGGACAGGTCGATGTCTGGCCATTTGAGCCGGGATATTTCCTCGGGGCGGACACCCGCGAAGAATGCGATTGCCAAGTAGGGGACAAGTTTCGGCTGGATCTCTTCTGCCTTCCATATAATGGATTGTGCCTCTGTCGGTTTGCAAATCCTCGGCATTTCCCAATTCAACGCGATTTCGTCGGTTTGCAAAACGGGGTTGCTCTTCGTCCTCGTCTCTTTAATAGCCCAGTTGTAGAACGCTTCAAGCCTCCGCACGTAGTTATCTCTGTTCGCTCCCACATAGCCGTATTCGTCCATAAGGTCGTCAATATCCTTGGCCTCTACTGAGTCAATAGCCATCTCCCCCCATGCATTGGAGAAGCGTGTTAGGCGGGTTTTAGCATCGGTCAGGGTGCTGGGACGCAACTTCCGCTTTTTCATATTCAGGAGGTACTGTTCAACAAGGGTGCTGAAGCGGTTTTCGTCCGTTATCTCCTGATGCTTCTTTGCGTAGAAGTTCGCCGCCGCGCGCAGGTTGACGCCAAAGGGCTTCAGAATTTTCAGTGCTTCGGTGGCGTCGGCTTTTTGGTTGTCGCTGAAATTGGATGCGCGAATGCCTGAGCTTTCTCTTTTGACGCCTTTGGAGTACGATCACTTGTGGGCATCTTTCAGCCATTCAAAATTCTTTCGGACGTGTTTTCCGGATTTGCGCCCTAGATCTACCTGATAGCGTGTACCGGCCTTGGTTTTCATCTCACGGATTCTAACGCCGCTGGCGATCTCGAATCCTTCGTCATCAATATTTGGCCGCTTCTTTTTCATGTGGAAAGAGTGCGCTTAATAGACGAGGAGGGGCAGAATAATGTTGCAAACAGGTTGCATCTGTATTTTTAGATAACCTGTAATATTTTACTAAATAACATTTTATGACTATTAAAATATGGGCCTCTGAAGCCATTGATACAGGTTTGACTCCTGTTAGGCGCATCGCCTTCGCTCAAAGCGAGGAGCAGGGCTGTCACGCCGTAGTCATGCGAGCTATTGCGAGTATGCGAAGGCGGACGGTAAGTGTCGCTTTGAGTTTACGGCTTGGCAGGCCCGCCATAGATATATTCTACTACGTATATCTTTTAAAAAGCGAGATGGGTGATCATCATGATGTTGGTCGCACGAGAGATTTGAAATCCCGTCTACAGAAGCGCAATCAAGGTGGATGCGTTCATGCTGCTAAGCTTGCGCCGTGGGTTATCGAAACCAGTGTCGCTTTTCGAAGTGAAAAAAAGCTGTTGAATTCGAGCGATATTTGAAAAGCGGGTCGGGGCGTGAGTTTTTCCGCCGGAATTTATAGGGGTTCCCTCAAGTTTCCAGACTTTGTAAAAAACGGCGAAAAAAGTTCCAACCCTTGGAAGCTCGGGGTAACGTCCCGCTCTTTAGATTTTACTGGCAGGAAAATCATGGAACTGTTCGGGCTGGATATTCTGGAGATTGCGATTCGGCTCGGTCTTGGGCTGGTAATTGGGTTTTCCATCGGCCTGACGGGGGTTGGCGGCGGCGTTTTGATGCTGCCAGCGCTGACCCTTCTGCTGAAGATGAACCCGGTCATGGCGGTCGGCACGGCCAGTTTGTATTCTTTTTTAACCAAGCTTTCTGCGACCTTCCATCATGTAAAACTGAAAACGATTGATTGGACCATCTCGCTCCTGTTCCTTGTCGGGGCGTTGCCAGCGAATGCCGTCGTTTCGTTCTGGGTGATTCATCGCGGGGCCAGCAAAGAGTTTCAGCAGGGGTTGCGGATATTCATTACCGGAACGGTTTTTTTCTGTGTTGGCGCGATGGTGCTGAATCTGATCAGTCATCTCAGGAACCAGAGCAACCGAACCGGAGGCAATACACTGGCTGACCGCATTAAAGCGAGACCTGTGCTGTGCCGGACGCTGGGCGTGTTTGCCGGTGCGGTTGTCGGTGCGCTGATCGGCGCGACCTCGATTGGTGGCGGGGTGTTGATTATTCCGCTGCTGATGCTTTTGTTCGGTTTGGATGCGCGCCGCACGGTCGGCAGTTCCATTTTTATTGCAGTGGTGCTGACGTTGCTCACCTCGCTGATTTATAGCAAAGGCGGGGATACCGATATGGTAACGGCGGCAGTAATGGCCGCCGGTTCACTGATCGGCGTGCCGTCGGGTAGCAAGCTCTCTGTTAAGATACCCGATAAGCTGTTGCAGGGCGTTATGATTGTTCTTGTCTTTGTTGCCGCTATCATGATGCTGTTTATCGGCGGCGGATATTAATCCGTCGAATGCAGAAAAGAGGCTCAAGGACTGGAAAGTTCCGCCGGAATCTATATTGTTAATTAGCTATGGATAAATATTACGTAACCACCCCCATTTATTATGTGAACGACAAGCCGCATATCGGCCATTCGTACACTACGATTCTTGCCGACGTGCTGGCGAATTATCACCGCCTGCTCGGCACGCCGACTTATTTTCTGACCGGCACGGATGAGCACGGCCAGAAGGTCCAGCAGGCGGCGGATAAAAACGGCATCACGGCGCAGGAGCAATGCGATCAGACGGTCGTCCGTTTTCAGGAGTTGTGGGAACGGCTGGAAATCACCAACGACGATTTTATCCGTACCACCGAAGAGCGGCATAAGAAGATTGTGCAGGAGGTGCTACAGGAACTTTTCGATAAAGACGAAATCTACCGTGCTGAATACGAAGGCTGGTATTGCGTCGGTTGCGAACGGTTTTTCACCGAAAAAGATCTGGTGGACGGGAACTGTCCCGAGTGCGGGCGTAAGGTCGAAGCCATCGTGGAGTCTAACTACTTCTTCCGGATGAGCAAATACCAGCAGTGGCTCATCGACTACATCGAAAGCCATCCGGAATTTATCCAGCCTGACTTCCGCGCCAACGAAACGCTTGGATTCCTTAAAAATAATGAGCTGCAGGATCTCTGTATTTCGCGGCCGAAAAGTCGCCTGGCGTGGGGCATTGAGCTACCGTTCGACTCCGATTTCGTCACCTACGTCTGGTTCGACGCGTTGCTTAACTACATCACCGCCATTGGTTATAAATCCGACGACGAAATGTTCAAAAAATGGTGGCCAGTTAACCATCACCTGATCGGCAAAGATATTCTCACCACGCACACGGTGTACTGGCCGACCATGCTCAAGGCCATGGGCGTTGAAATGCCCAAAACTATTTTCGCGCACGGCTGGTGGCTGACTGGTCGCACCAAAATGAGCAAGAGCCTCGGCAACGTGGTCAACCCGATGGAAATGATCGACCGCTACGGCGTCGACGCCTTCCGCTATTTCCTCGTTGCTGAAATGACGCTCGGGCAGGACGCCTCCTTTACCGAAGAGGCGTTCGTGCGTCGCTACAATTCTGACCTCGCCAACGACCTCGGCAATCTACTCAGCCGTGTGCTGGGCATGATTGAAAAATATTGTGATGGAAAGATTCCTCAATACACCGACTCCGCCGAGTTGGAACGCGCGAAGCGTGATTTGTGGGAGCCCAAAATATCTGGAGCCGCGAATCTGGTTCAAGAATTACTCCCGCAGATGAAGCTGGACGGAGCGATTGCGTGTGTGCGCGGTGGAATCAGTGCGACAAATAAATTTGTGGCAGATCAAGCGCCTTGGGCAATGGCCAAGGCCGGTAATCAGGAGGGCGTAGATACAACGCTTTATATTGCTACCGAATGTCTCCGGGTTTGTGCCGCCCTGCTTTATCCCGTCATGCCTGAACGGATGTTTGCGCTGAGAAAAGCTTTGGGGATGGAAGATGGCACGCCGCAGTTCGACAAGTTGAGTGAATTTGGTGTATTAAAATCCGGCACATCGATTATTCCTCTGGAAGCGCCACTGTTCCCGCGCGTTGAAGTGCCAAAAGTAGACGAGGCTTCCAGCCTCGTTAGTAAAGAGAAAAAGGAAAAGCCTGTGAGTAACGATTTTAAAACACCGGAAGGCGTCATCACGTATGATGATGTGATGAACGTCCAGTTGCGCACGGCGAAGATTCTGGAGGCCGAAAAGGTGGAGGGCGCGGACAAGCTGCTCAAATTGCAGGTGGAAGTCGGTGAGGAAAAGCGCCAGCTGATCGCGGGCATCGCGCAGTATTATAGCGCGGAGGACGTGATCGGTAAAATTGTTGTGATTGTGGCCAATCTCAAACCGGCTAAAATACGCGGCGTGGAATCGCAGGGCATGCTCCTGTGTGCGTCGGTTGGAAAAGAACTCAAGCTGATCACGGTTGACGGCGAACTGCCTTCTAGCGGCGCGGTGGTTAAATAATGAAAAAATTGGTTATTGTACGGCATGGAATTGAAAGTCGGGACGACGTGATGCGGTCGGATGCGGAGAATCCGTTGGCGCCCCGTGGCCGGCGTGAAACCGCGACGGCTGTCGGGCAGTTTGTTTCGCTTGGTAATCGGGCGGATGCGATCGTTGCCAGTTATGCCCGTCGGTCGCTGGATACGGCAGAAATTTGGAAGAAAGCGTTAAAGGTTCCGGATGAGCGCCTTCGCGTTGAGACGGATATTTATGAAGCGGAGCGGTCGGATATTCTGCGTATCGTTCGCCAATTGGATGATGCAAACGATACGGTGGTTCTGATTGGGCACAATCCCGGGGTAATCGAGTTGCTACACCATCTGGTTGGACGAGGCGTTGAGAGGATGACCCCGTCTTCTTTTGCGGTCATCTCTCTTGAGACCGATAGCTGGAGCCGAATTTCCCTGCAGGGTACGGAGCTGGTTCATTATTATGCTCCGCCGCCGGCTGCCACAGATCAAAGCCTGTGGCAGCGCCTCGCCTTCTGGCGCAGATAGCGCGGGCAGAAGGGTTTATATATTCTTCAGCGTTTCGTTGCGGATCAGATCCCCCATTTCCGACGTCGAGGCCAGCGTATTGCCTTTGGTGCAAAGATCGCCGGTGCGCAGAGGCTGTTTCAGCGCCGCTTCGAAACCGTTGCGGATCGCGGCGGCGGCTTTTGCTTCGCCGAGGAAATTGAGCATCATAGCTGTTGAGAGGATCATTGCAATCGGGTTGGCTTTTCCCTGCCCCGCGATGTCGGGGGCCGAGCCATGCACCGGTTCGAACAGGCCGTATTTTTCGCCGAGGCTGGCGGAGGGCAGCAGACCGAGCGAGCCGCCGAGCGTGGCCGAGGTGTCGGAGAGGATGTCTCCGAAAATATTGCCGGTCAGAATCACGTCGAACTGGCGTGGATTGATCACCATCTGCATGGTTGCGTTGTCGATGTACATGTGGTCGAGCTCGACATCCGAAAATTCCTTTTTGTGAAGCTCCTTCACCGTATCGCGCCAGAGGCGGGAAACTTCCAGCACGTTAGATTTATCGACGGACGTCACCTTGTTTCGGCGCTTGCGGGCCCATTCAAAGGCGACGCGCGCGACGCGTTCAATTTCCATTACGGAGTAGCGCATCGTATTGAAGCCTTCTTTGCCGTCGTTGCCGCGCGGCTGGCCGAAGTAGATGCCGCCCGTTAGCTCGCGCACCGTCAGCAGATCGACACCCGCCACCCCTTCGGGGCGGAGCGGCGAGGAGTCGGCCAAAGCCTTCGGAATCGAAACCGGACGAAGGTTGGCGAAAACATTGAGTTCCTTGCGGATTTTCATCAGACCGAATTCCGGACGCATCGCCCCGGTGTGGTGATCCCATTTCGGGCCGCCCATCGCGCCGAGCAGTACAGCGTCGGACGCTTTACAGACGTCGATGGTTGCCTGCGGCATCGGGTCGTTGGCGGCGTCGATTGCCGCGCCGCCCGCGAGGGCTTCGGTGTATTCAAAAGAAAAGTCGAAGCGCTCCGTAAGGGCGTCGAGAAGCTTGACGCTTTCGGCGATCACTTCCGGGCCAATTCCGTCGCCGGGCAACAGAGTAATTTTATAGGTTTTGGACATACGATCCTGCTTTCTTGCTTTAGAATATAAAAAGAAGCCGAAATTTCTACCAATTCGGGCTGGGGTTTGGAAGGGGCAATATGGAAAAAGAAGCGGGATGGATTTTTTTTGATATCGATGGCACGTTGCTCTACGCGCGCGATGCTGGGCGCAAAGCGTTCCGTCAGGCGTTTGAGGAAGCGCTCGGCTGGGATCAGGGCGTGGAGCACATCAATTTCTGCGGCGCGACCGATCTCGATGTTTTCCGTCGTATCGCCGCCGACCGCGGCGAAACCTCCACGCCGGAAATGGAATCGGCCTTTTTTGAACGGCTCGGAATCCGACTGGGTGAACATCTGGCGGAGACTCCTCCCGAACTTTTTCCAAACATTGGAAAAATTGTGCCTGAGCTCTCTAGGGTTTTTCGGCTCGGGGTCGTCACCGGAAATATCGAGGCGACCGCCAAGCTGAAGCTGCTTCACGGTGGGCTGCTGGAGTATTTTGATCCGAGCGGGTTTGGCTGTGGCTGCGACCATCCCGACCGCATCGAAATCGCCCGGATTGCACTGGAGCGTGCCGGCAACCCGAAGACCGCAGTGCTGATCGGCGACACGCCGCGCGACGTCGAAGCCGCCAACGCCAACGGAATGGTCTCCATCGGCGTCACCACCGGCATCTTCGATTTCCAAGCATTGGAAAAAGCCGGCGCGGACTATGTGTTCGAAGATCTGTCTGACACTGAGCGGTTGTTCGCGGTGTTGAATCAGATTGGCTCTAGGTGCCAATGAAGACGAGCTGATCGCGGGATTCGGAGGAGAGGAAGAGGCGGCGGAAGTCAATCCGGCAGGGAAATCTTTTTCTTTTATTGGTTGTTCAAGTCGGTGATGGCGGGGAGATCGCCAAACAGGTCCGGCTCTTTGTCGCGAAATAGTTGAATCAGGGCTATCTGACTGCTGACTTCAAAATGGCGATAGATATCGCGGATGTAGCCTTTGACGGTGTGCGGGCTTAGATGATAATGCCCGGCGACTTGGCAACAGGAGTGTCCTTCAATCAAAAGGGCCAGCACTGAACGCAACCGAGGCGTAAGTTTTAAAACCGCCTCGGCATACAGAGAGGGCAGGTTGCTCCCGCTGAGCCAGCGTACTTCAGAGGTGACAATTTGGACGATGCGGATCTGTCGCTCTGAAAAGGGCGGCCTTCCCTTGACCCGGAGCAGGCAGACCGCGCTGTAGCCTTGTTCCAATGGAGTGATCGCATACATCGGGTGTTCAATGCCGTGGCGCAGAAAATAGGTTCGCGTGTAGGTGCTCTCGTACCACTCCTCATCACTGACCAGTTGCTGGCGTGTGCGAACAAAGTGCTCCCCTTGGGCAACGAGTGCCGCAAGTGGGCCGTTGCACGGATCGGTTGTGGTGGTGTCGGAAAATGAGTCCAGAATAGTAGTAGCCTGTCGTTCGTTAATACCTCCGAAGAGGTAGTTTATCGGCATGGGGCAGTTTCTATCTGGATCCATTGCGGCACAGGTCCAAATCCATCCATCGGCTTCGACCAGTTTCGAAAGCCCGTCGAGGAGAGTCCGGCGTTTGCCGTCCTGCGAGCCGCGTTGCAGGGAAAGATCCCCCAATAGGCGGCAGACTCTCCGAAGATCGAGTTCATCGACTGGGTCTGTGCTATAGCCTGACTTTGACATCCTCAATAGAATACATGAGTAAAACCCTTAGGTCAATACCCCCCTTAAGGGGGGGTTACCTAAAAGCTTCATTTCTGATAGAAATTTGTTTGTAGTTTTGGCGGACTAGTCATCTTGGTCGGGTTTGGAACTACTAGTAGTAAGTAGCCCTGATGATAAAAATCGACACCCAAAATTTGGGCAGGTTTTTCTGTACGCTTCGTTTATGCGGAAACCGCAGTATCCATGAAATTGGACCCAGTTGAGATGGTAACGCCAGTAAAAAATAATGAGAAGGAGTAGCATGAAAATAATAATAATAACCTCCCTGTTCGCAGTCCTCATCGGGTCAGCGCAGGCGACGACGCGGTATGTAAATGTCAATAACAGCTCGCCCGTGTATCCATACGATACGTGGGAAACAGCGGCCGACAACATTATGGACGCACTGAATAGGTTTTATTCCGGCACCGTCCTTGTCACCAACGGAACCTACCAACTTTCGAATCAAATCAACCTCGCGTTTAGCATCACCCTTGAAAGCGTCAACGGTCCATCCGAAACCATTATCGATGGACAGGGCCTTACGCGCTGTTTTTACATCAACAATGGCAACGCCGTGGTCCGCGGCTTCACGATCCAGAACGGGAATGCCTTGGGGTTCAATTATTATCCATCTTACGCGGCCGGGGGCGGGATTTATGTGGCCGAAGGATATGATGCTGCGATTGTGTCCAACTGCGTCATCACTGCAAATGTTGGCAAGAACGGTGCCGGCATGATGAGGGGTATTGCTGAAAACTGCATGTTTATAGGAAATACCAGCTCCGGTTATGGCTATGGCGGGGGAGTCGGCTGGGGCACGGCCAACAATTGTATCTTTACGGGAAACTTCGCGTGGGGTGGGGGCGGATCGTATAATTCGACTCTTAACAACTGCACGCTTACCGGAAATAATGCGGGCAGCACCTACGGTGGCGTCTCCTTTGGAGCGGCGAACAACTGTATTATCTGGGGCAATACGGCGGTTAATCCGTATAACCGGAACGTTAGCCCAGATCATGATACCTCAATGACCGCGAGCTATACCTGTTCGCCGGCGGTTAGCCACGGTTCCGACGGCTGCATCACCAATAATCCGTTGATGGTCTCCGTTTCGCATATCGCCACCAATTCGCCTTGCATCGGTGCGGGAAGTAATCTCTATGCCGCCGGCGTGGATATTGACGGTGAAAGCTGGCTTACGCCGCCCTCCATGGGTTGCGATGAAAACGATGGCTCCGCCACTCCGACCGGTGATATTCTTCTCGCTCTGGATTCCCCCTCCGAAGTCCTCGTCGGTTGGGAGCACACCTGTTCTTTCGCGGTGATTGGCAACATTACTGGATTTGAAGTCGACCTGGGCAACGGCACAGTGGTCTCCAACGGCGCATCCGTTAGCACATCATGGCCGACCCCCGGTACGAATGAGATTATTCTTACCGGTTACAACGCTGACTGGCCGACCGGTAAATCCGTCACCAACGAAATCGTTGTGCTCGACCCGGAAAGCGTGGCCATCTATGTCTCGACCAACGGAAGCAGTTCGTATGATGGTTCAAGTTGGTCCAATGCACTGGATACGATTGATAACGGCATTGCCGCACAGAACTATGAAGGCGGTCTGATCTATGTTTCCAATGGAACCTATGTCATCTCGCAAACCATTTTCGTAGAAAAAGATATTAGCATCAAGGGAAGCGACCCCGTCACCACGATTGTTGATGGCGATGGATCGTATGACATCTTCAATCTTGGAACCAGTCACTGCACCCTTAGCGGATTCACGATCACCAATGGAACCCGAGGCATCTTCTGCGACGATTCCACCCCCGTCGTCTCCAACTGCGTGGTGGTTGGAAACGCCGGCAACGGAGGGATGTACAAAGGAACAGCGATCGCCTGTGCTTTTAAGGACAATACGGGTTACTGGGGCGGTGGCGTGAATGAAACAATAGCCTACAACTGTTCATTGGCCTATAACGAGTCTGTAAATGGCGGAGGGGCCTATAACGCCAGCCTGCGCAACTGCCTGCTCGTCGGCAACACCGCGACCCACAATGGTGGCGGCATGTATGACGGCGAAGCCTTCAACTGCACCCTCGTCGGCAATACTGCCTTCCGCGGCGGTGGCATCTGTCAAGGGGGTGCAACGAACAGCATCATCTGGCACAATATCTCCGGCAACGGCGACCCCGATCTGTTTGAGTCCACGGCTGGCTATTCCTGCTCCCCCGGCTTATCGCAAGGAACCGACGGAAACGTTACCAACGCCCCGCAGCTGCTTTCCATCTATCGTCTTGCGGCTACTTCGCCCTGTCTTGGAGCCGGAAATGCTGCCGATGCGTTCGGCGTAGATCTCGACGGCGAAACATGGTTGGCTTCGCCCGCCATGGGCTGCGACGAAGTCGATGGCGAGGGCCCGGTCGATGGCGCCATCCTGCTCGCGTTCGATCTCCCGACAAATGTGGTAACCGGATACGAAGTGGAGAGCTTCAACCTTGTCCTCGGTAACACCACGGAATTCAACGTCGATTTCGGCGATGGCTCTGTGGTCACCAACTCCCTGCTGGTTTCTAAAACATGGAGCTCTGCCGGCACCTACGATGTCGTACTGACGGCCTACAACACGGATAACTCCGGTGGTGTTTCCGTAACCAACACCATCAACGTGGCCTCTCCTGAGGCGGCTGCGATCTATGTTTCCCCGCTGGGCGATGACGGCAATGACGGCCAAAGCTGGGCAACCCCGTTCGCCACGATCCAGACCGGTGTTGATGCGCAGATCTATTTTGGCGGAATCGTAAATGTCACCAGCGGAACGTATATTGTTGATTCTCCGGTCATGATTGACAAGCCGATCCGGGTTCAGACCGTAAACGGCGCGGGCGACACCACCGTTGATGGTGGTGGTGCCACCAACTGCTTTATGATGAGCCGGGCCTGCGTGGTCGCTGGATTTTCCATTATGAACGGCAGTCTGGTTCTGCCGGAATATTCCCATGGCGGAATGCCCGGCGGCGGGGTTTCCTGTCTCGATCCTTGGCCGGAAGTTTATAACTGCATACTTTCCGGTAATATCGCCAGTGTTGGCGGCGGCGGTATGAGCTCCGGTTCCGCCATCAACTGCCTATTCACTGGCAACTCCGTTACCGGCTATTCGCCCGGAGGCGGCATGCTCGACGGCATTGCCATCAACTGCACGTTTGTGGGGAACTCCTCCGGCGAATTCGGTGGCGGTATGGTGGGCGGCGAAGCCTATAACTGCATCGCTTACACCAACACAGCCATTTACGGTGGATTTAATTTCGAAGCCGTAAACAAAACCGTCAACTGCTGCGCACCCGACATTGAACACGGTGTGGACGGCAACATCACCAACGTTCCGCAATTCCTCGCCTGGGAGCTGGGTGAGTTCCGTCTGGCCTCCACATCGCCCTGCGTGGATAGTGGAAGCAACGCGTTTGTCTCCGCCCAGGCGCCGGATCTGGCGGGCGATGCACGTATCTATAACGGCACCGTTGACAGGGGATGTTTGGAATGGAGTCCCGTTCCATCCTGGCTGATTAAATCCGCCCGTGAAATTCCGGTTTTCGTGGCCATAAATAATAATCCGACTGACGCGACATTTGAAATCTGGAATGCCGAAGGAAATGCCGTAATGGACTATTCCTTCTCAGCCGATGTTCCATGGATTTCATCGTTCACGCCGGCCGTCTGCGATAGCCAGGGCGAGAAGGATACCATCGCCGTCGGCTTCGATACCGATACCCTCGCACTGGGTAGCTATACCGGCCAGATCACCATTGCATCGACCCACGCTCCGAATGTTCCGCAGAACATCGCGGTTATCGTGGAGGTCATTGAGCCGATACTCGACCATTTCGAGTTCGGAGCCATCGGAAATCAATCCACCGGAACACCTTTTGCGGTAAGCATTCGTGCGAAGGACCAATACGGATTCGTCGTCCCATCCTTTACCAACGCGACTTCTTTGGCAGGCTACTTCAATGTGGTCAATACCAACTTGCAAGTTGGGTCGGGCTGGGATCCCGTTAATTTGTGGACAGTCAGTTCTGGCTATCCACTGTATGTAGATTATCCGATGCATCGAGCTCAGGTGATCTATCACGACGACGATCTCGGCGGAGCCGGCTTCATCGAATCCCTCGCACTGAACGTGCAACAAAAACCGGGAATGGATTTTGAAAACTGGACGATTCGTCTGCGGCATACCGATCTTGAAAACTACAACAGCTCCGGCAACTGGGAAACCAATTGGATAACGGTCTATCAGGGCATGTTATCCGTGTCATCCGAAGGTTGGTTGCAATTAGACTTCGAGACTCCGTTTGAATACAACGGAACCAACAACTTGATGATCGACTTCAGCTTTGGTGGTGAAAACTCGCACTGGAACAGTGGTTACTGTGAAGCAACTAACACCTATCAAAGCCGAATCTTGACCTATGGATCATGGGGCGGGGAAGGGGAGCCACTTGATTGGTCATCGACAACGCCTGGAGGCAATAAATCAACGACGATTCCTGTTGTTAAACTTGGGTTTGTTCGCGGCGATACGGTAGTGATCACCCCCATCAACACGACCGCCTTTGTGGGCGGGGTCTGGGCAGGCGACGTGACTGTAGACGGGGTAGTTTCCAACATGGTGTTGCAGGCCGACGACGGAGTTGGACACGCCGGCTACAGCGACTTCTTCACGGTTTTCTACTATGTGTTCGACTCCGATGAAGACGGCATTGGCGACCTGTGGGAAACCAAATATTTCGGCGGCCCCGCTCTATGCGATCCGAATGGGAATGCCGACAATGACGGGCACAACAACCTTCAGGAATATATTACTGGGATGAACCCGACCAATTCGGGCTCCTTCTTCAGCGTCGCAGGGCCCACTTCACTCGGGCCAGGCGGTTATGTGATCAGCTGGAACTCGGTTTCGGGCCGTGTCTATAATGTCCATTGGAGTACGAACCTCATTAGCGGATTTAACTCATTTAATGTTGAGATTTATCCCCCGCAGAATTCCTACACCGATACGCTTCACAATGCGGAGTCGGAGGTCTTTTACAAGCTGGACGTTCAGCAGCAATAAACACACCGCAACCCCTTCTCAGCACAAGCTGAGGAGGGCGTGTTTTTTTTATCAACGTGATCTTGCAACGGGCCAAATAAAAACCGAGTCGAACCGAGGGAGACGAAAAGAAATTCTTCCGCGTCCGATCTACAAAGTAGCGCAAGCGGCCCGCTTGCTGAAATTGGACAACAAGTGGGAACAACGCCCATTTGAACAGGAGAAAAAAAATGAAAAAACTAGCCACACTGTTGACCCTCGCATCGCTCTGCGGAACCGCTCTAGCAACGGAGTTTGATCTGGCGAACGATTTTTCAACCAGCAACAACCCGTCCGCAACGTGGACTTATGGCTGGTTTGCTAACACCTTGCCCGGCGGATCAAGTATCCAGCTATTGGAGTTGGATGGTAATGGATGGGCAGAAACGAATGGCGTTTCTATTTGGAAAAATGAATCCGGATCGGCCATCGGAAATATCGCCCCAGGACAAGTCGTTCTGAATACCGTCTATGATGAACCCGCCGTGGTTCGCTGGACTGCTCCTGCTGAAATTGGTCTGGCAACGATTCAAATTGATGGCGCGCTGGCTGCTGGCGTGGCCGACATCGAAATTCGGCGCGGTGCTGGTATTGTACTCTCCGTCACCAACGCCTCTACGTTCAACCTCGAACTGATGGTCGAGCCGGGTGAGACAATTGACTTTGTTGCATTCGAAGAATTTTCTTTATCAACAAAACCGATCGACCTCACGATCGCCACACTAAAAGAACATCTGACCCTGACCACCCTCGATGATTTTGATCGATACTTGGCGATTTCGGCTTGGACAACCATTCCAACGCTGGGAGGGTGCACACAAGCTTCCGAAGGATCCCCGGCAAACAATTATTGGTTAGTTCCGGGAAATGCCTCTGGATGGGGGAAAGGCGTGTATCGTTCTCTGCCGTTTCAAATTACAACCAATTCCAGTATGATTTCAATTCGCCACTTTTCAAAGATCGGACCTGGAGGGACGCTGGGAGAGCCTAGTCTGAGATTATGTGAAAGCTCGATCACGACGAGTAATACCGCCATTATTTCATGGGGACAGCGCGCGTCTTCTGGAGACGCGATCCCTCCGCATATCTGTTTCTATGATGCTGAAAAAAATAAATACACCTCTTATCCCGATTGGGATATCGATGAAAAGATCGAATTTCGGGCAGATATCGATTTGAGTTATGAGGATCCTGAAGGAAAGTTCGGGTTGTTTAGTTTGTTTATGAAGCGGGAAGGAGCAACCCAGTGGAGTGGGGTGGATGATTTAATGAACATTGAAATGAAAGTTGCCGACCCAGCGACAATCATTACGCACTTAGGCGCGACACTAAATACCAAACCTGACTATGGTTATCTGCCCCATATCGACGATATCCGCTATTGCACCGGTGGAAATTACGAGAAGAGCGTAAACACAAACCTGCTGATCGGCGCGTACTTTAGTGACACGACCACTGCTTGGCGAACGGATGGGCTGGGCCAAGCCAATATTCCTTCAATGCACAGCAACAACGAGCCTTTTCATGATGGCCAATATATTTCATGTTCATCCAGTTACACCGTTCAAGTATATCAGGTGATCAATCTATTGAACCAGGATTTTACCGAAGAAGACATTGATGAAGGCATGTACAACGTTGAATTCGGTGGATGGCAATTCGCCGGGAACGATTCAGTCGGACAAATTGAAATTGAATTTCTGGATATCAATAATCAGCTGATCAGCACAAACAGTCTACCCGCTCCGGTTCTATATGATTGGGCAGAAGTCATGTCCACGAATTCCATCCCTGCACAGACGCGCTCTATTCGTTACAGCGCCTATCTCGCGAGCGGCGCGAGGTTGGATGATGCCCATCTCTCCATCCTCGGCATTCCACAGGAAGACAAGGTGCTGACGGTTTCCTCGATTCATGGCTCACCGGTTCCAGGTATTGGAACGCTCTCCAACAGCTGGGGCACAGTCGTCTCCTGTTCGGTGGCCGATGTTGTTGCCGACACCACGCAATATGAATGCATCGGCTGGACCGGCACCGGATCGGTTCCAACCTCTGGAACTTCGAATGCGGTTGAAATCACACTCACCGAGGATTCTTCCATCACATGGAATTGGCAGACCAGCTATTGGCTTGACGCCGTGACAAATGGCCAGGGGCAAGTGACAGGCGGCGATGCATGGGTTGCACAAGGCTCCAATGTTACGCTAACCGCTATTCCCGATTCCGGCTGGTTCTTTATGGGTTGGAGCGGCGACGCCTCTGGGACCAACAACGCTTTCCTGGCCATGAACGCGTCGAAGAGCGTCACGGCTACCTTCTCCGACGATGCCGACGGCGACGGGTTGCTCAACTCTAACGAAACCGCTATCGGTTCCAATCCTTGGAAAGCCGATACGGATGACGACGGCTTCGGCGACAAGCTTGAAGTCGACAACGGCGGTAACCCGACCGTCAGCGACCAGTGGCGCGTCGATTATATCAGCGCCAATGGCGGTGATTTTAACCTCTATTCATCTAACGTCGTGTTCGATGTAGCGGTCGGAGAAATTCTGGTGGATATTGACGGAATGACCGCTGAGCTACGGCTCCAGCTCGAAGAGTCTGACGATCTCCTGATCTGGACGAACTCCGGGCCGGAAGAGGTGTGGACGCGAGCCATAGGGGACGAAAATAAATTCTTCCGTGTCCGATCCGCGCCATAATTGGGAAAATGTTGGGAGGCCGGATTACCTATTGCGCCGCAACGGATTTTTGCGGTTCGTACAGCTTAACCAGAATAACTTTCACATCGTTAGTGCCCCCGAGAACGATATAAGTCCATCTGTCAGATTTTAGCTGGAGCTCTTCGTTTCTAATGGTGTGGTTATATCCTGGCAGCTGGAGTTCAAAGGATGTAAATGCGTTTTAAATAGTATTCGGAGTTGTAAAGTCGGTTTCCTGCCATGTTGTTCCTTTAAGCGCCCCGTCTGCCGAGGAGAACTCTTCTCCCAAATTAAGCGGTGCCGAAAAAAGTTCGGTGTATGTCGTGTCCACTTTTTCTAGTGCGAGCGGAAGAGTGGTGGCGAGGGGAAGAGTTTGTGTTCCCTTGAGGGGCTCTGCCGAGAAGTGAGACCAATCGTCAAAAGCCCAACCTTTATCTGTCCCGTTTAACGTTTCAAAAAAAGAATCGTTGGGCTCAAATAGTTTTCCGACGCCAGATGCTAAAACAAATCGAAGTGTAGGTTTTTTAGAATGGAGGTTAGTTGTTTCGAGACCCGTTGCGGGTGTGGTTGGACTCTTCATGAGGTCGACGCCGGATGTGGTCTGGCCATCAGTGGCTGAAGGTTCAGTAGGCATGGTTTTGGGCGGGAGGATGCGGGTCCAGGTGCTAATGTTGGTTTTGGTTTTTACAGTTTTTTCTGAAGAGAGGGGTTCTGTTTTTTCGCCAATTAATCCGCCCATCGGAAGCCATGATCCCAAAGTCGTGGTGATGGTTGTGTTTACTTTGTGTTTTTTAAACATCGGCAGGGCTGCCGTTACTGCCGCCTGAGTTTCAGTTGCCGGGGCCACGTCATATTTTTGCGTTCCCCGAAGTGTTTTTTCATAAAACAACAGATCGCAGGTTGCTGCGTTGTTTTTCACTTTTTGGAGGGTTATCTCTACGTATTGTCCGATCCTTGCGGTGTCATCACTGTAAACAACGCGGACCACTCCGTTTGTATCTGTTGTCGGTTTGTATCTTTTGGGTGCGAAAATCGTTTTTGTTTGATCGTAATGGCTGTTTCCCCGATTCCAGCATAAACGATGGGGAATTCGGTGATGGTGGCGTTGGGATCATTCAACAGCTCTTCGATGTTTT
>Ga0307990_1000270_pt1 | contig 49798 bp, 46 predicted proteins | sample EllFjometagen129_FD_203168 | JGI IMG/M metagenome (GOLD analysis project Ga0307990, IMG submission 203168) | Marine microbial communities from Ellis Fjord, Antarctic Ocean - #129 | ecosystem: Environmental > Aquatic > Marine > Unclassified | place: Southern Ocean | collected 2014-10-08
CGATAAAAATGTCTTGACCACTAAAATCCATTTGTTTAACTTTGTCCATGTTTATATAATTTTTGAGTTTCGGGAGCTAAGTTAATACTGCTCCCGGAACTTTACAAATTACAAACATAGGGGCTAATTAGTGCCTGCCTATAAACTCGCGATCCACCACTCGCCCATCTTCCCGACCCCGATAGCCATCGGGGCTTTCGGGATACCCTGAAGATAAAGCTAATTAGTGCCTGCCTATAAACTCGCGATCCACCACTCGCCCATCTTCCCGACCCCGATAGCCATCGGGGCTTTCGGGATACCCTGAAGATAAAGCTATATGGCTAATTTTTTTACAGATATGAAAATTTGCTTATAAATGTAATGAATCCGGAAATCAATTTAGGATGTATTACTTAGCTGATATTAATGCCGAAAGTGTGTCTTAATTCATCCAAATCTTTTTTGCTAATACCTTCGGCTTCGTAGCCTGCATTTTTGCATTTAAAAAAAATGCCGGCAGATTTATCAACAATATCAATCAGGTCGAATGCCTGGTTTGCAGTTTCGCCAATGGCAAGGCATCCATGTTTTTCCCAAAGGGCAACCCTGTGCTTATTAAATTTTTTGATGGTGGCATTTGCCAATTCTTCTGAGCCTGTTTGAAGGTAAGGAACAAACCCAACGCCATCGTGGATAAACACGCAGGTTTCGGGCTGGATACTCCACAACATATTGTTGATTCGCTCCTGGTTGCAAAATTCATTAATATGAGTAAGGGCAATAAGATTGTCCGGGTGGGTATGTACAATTACTTTTTCTTTTCGCTTTTCTTCGATCAACATATTATGAATGGCCAAATGAGTTGGAAGCTCAGATGTTGGCATAATCTGTTTGTATAGTTCCGGTTTTAGTACCTGCCGCCACGACTTACCCTCATTACTGATTTGAACAATACAGGTGTTTTTATATGAATCGATCGAAACATCCCGCATTCGCGTTCCGGTGCCTGTAACTATGATTATGTTTTTGTTTAGAGCCGGTAAGGGGGTCTTCAGTTCGACCGGAGTGTCAAAATCTAAACTGTCAATAATATTAGCAAGCAGATGTGTAACGTTGTACGATATGTTTCCAGCATTACTTTCGGCCCAGCCTTTGTTCCATAAATATCCTGATACCTTCTGTATTTCATCCCTGATTTCCGGAATTTCTTTGTTTCCGGCAATGTATGTTCTCATCTTCATTAATTTTTAAATCCATTATTATTTGAATAATTTGCTATTACAATCTGTATTTTATCAGCATTGGCAGCCCTTTGCAACAACTTCCTTTTAGTGGTTTCATCATCCGAATCATTAATTTCGATTACAAACTCCCCGAAACCAGCGAGAATTCTATTTAGTAAATTTTCATCGAATATTTGTCCGCCGGTGGTTTGGGCTTTGTTGTTTTTAAAAATCAGGATTTTAACCGGAATGTTTTTCGAGACAGCTTCCAGCAATCCTAAATGTCCGGCGGCAATAAATGAAAAATCGCCGGTAACGGCCCAACAATTTTTATATCCTGCCTCAATTGCCCCTAAAGCCATGGCAACGCTGCCCCCCATGTATGAGCACGCATCTACACACGCGAAGGGAGGGAAGGCAAAAAGTGTGGAAATACCAGTGTCGCCAAACACGATTTCGCCCCTAAGCTCTTTGAAAACTTTCATCAGTGGCATATAGGGCTTCACATATTTCGCATAATCAGGTGGCAAGCCCCCGGGGATTTCCGGAATGGCTGGCTTTGGAATATTTTCAAAATCCCTTCCTTCAATTTTGGTATTCATTACTTTAAATTGATAGTCGGCAAACACAGGTACCACCATAAGCGAAAGTAAATCCCGTGTAAAGGGTTTTGTAGGTAGTTTGTTTTTGCATTCAAAAAAAGCCCCGTCTTCATTCACCATTTCTGCATTTAAAACCAATGCAACCGGGATTTTTCTGGCAGCTGATTTCTCAAATGCCAGATAAACTTGCGCTGCAATATTATCTTTTTCAGGAATAAAATAGGGCATCCTTAAACCTTGGAGTAAAGGTTCCGCAAACATGATATTGTCGGAGTGGCTGCCTTGTTCATCTTCAAATACAAAAACAACCATAGCCCCGGTCAGGCTCATGTACAAACTATCGGTTGCCGCATTTGCTGCTTTGGCAAGCCCGTGAACTTTGGTGAGAAACGCCGATCTTTTGCCTGCAATGGCTGCGCCAAATGCCGATGCATAAGCTACTTCTTCGTGAAATGAAAAAACCGGAGATTGTCCCATTAAATTTGCATACGACTGAAAAACCTGTGTACCACCAAAACCCGGAACACAAGTAACAATTTCTGCTCCGGCACTGATGATTGATTTTGCTATGATTTGGTCGATTTTCATCTTTATAAAAAATGGTCACTCCTGCCTGCCGGCAAGGCTGGAATGCATGAATGAAAGTGAACGATGTTTCTCTATATGAGTCCTTCGGACATTCATGTCATTGGGTGTTAATAATTAATTATCATTAATATCTCATAATGATTTCTTTGAAGCAAAAGTAAGGTTTTAGCTGGTTTATTTTTCTAAATTTAGTTTTCATTTTTGAGATCGCTTGAGGTTTTCTTTTTATTCAAAAGTATTATCTAATATCGTTTTTGTTATTTTTGGCTCAAAAAAATCAAAGGCTATGATCCGCAAAATTTATAACACCGCACTGGTTTTATTGCTTTTATTAGCCATGAAACCAGGCACAGTAGCTCAACAAAACAATAGCCGTCCAAAGATTGGGGTGGTGCTAAGTGGTGGTGGTGCCAAGGGTTTTGCGCACATTGGAGCACTCAAAGTTCTTGTGGAAGCAGGCGTTCCTATCGACTATGTTGGTGGAACAAGCATGGGTGGTATAATGGGTGGATTGTTTGCAACGGGATATCACCCCGACATGTTGGAAAAAATAGTGTTAGGCCAGGATTGGGAGGACTTGCTGGCGGGCAAATTATCGCGCAAGGACTTATCGATGGCAGAAAAAGAAGAAGATGGGAAATACTTTTTTACTTTGCCCTTTCGGGAAAAGAAATTGAAATTACCTTCCGGCCTTATTGCCGGTCAATCGGTATATGATTTATTATCCTATTATGCCAGTCCGGCTTATGGGGTAAATGATTTTCACAAACTTGAAATCCCGTTTTTATGCATAGCTGCCGATATCGAAACCGGCGAATATGTTGTGCTGGATAAGGGCTATTTGCCCGATGCCATGCGTGCCACCATGGCCATCCCCACTGTGTTTGTCCCAATAGAAATAGATGGGAGGCTTTTAGTTGATGGGGGCTTAATCAATAATTTCCCGGTGGAGGAAGTCAGGAAAATGGGAGCAGATATTATTATTGGGGTAGATGTTAGCGATCCATTAAGAAACAAGGAAGAGCTTAACTCCCTGGTGAAAATTCTTGAACAGTCCACTTCCTTTCTAAGAAAACCTTTGCATGATGCAGGCGTTGAAAAAACTGATATTTTAATCAAACCCGATTTGAAAGGCTTCGGTGCGTCAAGCTTTGGATCTGCTGATTCGTTAATTGTAAAAGGTGAGCGTGCTGCCAGGAAAATGCTTCCCGAAATTATGGCTATGCTCGATTCCATCAATCGTATTTATCCTATAAAGCCTGAATATCAGCTCACGGCACAGCCTTTCGACAGCATATTAGTAAACGAGATTATTATCGAAGGCATCAATAAGGTTTCTCCCAACTTTGTACGAAGTGCTCTGCAGTTGGAGGTTGCTCGGTATCATTCTTTAAAAAAGGTTTATGGCGCTCTGGACAGGCTTTTTGGAACGCAAAATTTTGATATGATAAGGTTTAGATTTGAACCTCTCGAAAGAGGCGGTTATCGTTTTGTGATTAATTTAAAAGAAAAAGAAGGTGGTGAATTTAAAGTTGGGATAAATTATGACACTGATTTTAAAGCATCATTTATGTTGAATATGACCTTTAGAAATGTGTTGTTGAGTAATGGCCGCTTACTGTTCGATCTTGCGCTTGGCGACAATAATGCTTTAAGAGCCAACTACCTCTACGATAGAGGATGGAAGCCGGGCTTTGGGGTTGAACTCGATGCCAAAAATTTTACCGCTTTTGTTTATGATGGCAAGGCCAAGATTGGTAGCTTTAACTATTCTGGGCTAACATTGGATGCCTTTACCCAGTCAAACATTGCTGATTTTACAGTATTGGGAGGGGGATTCCAGCTTGAATTCTCGAATTTAAAGCCCGATGTTTTTATTTTTGATATTGAATCAGTAAAGGAATACAACACGAATGTTGTGGGATTTTTGAAAATGGATAATCTTGATAAGTTAGTTTATCCAAAAAGTGGGTTTCGGTTTGTTTCAGAGTTTAAACTTGTGATGGATATTGAGGACTCGCTAAATAATCGTGTCGATCCCCTGGCAGTGCTCACAGCACAATATAAAACAGCCATACCCATTCACCCTAAATTAACATTGGTGCCCAGTGTCTATTTTGGCGGAAGCCTTAAAAAATCTGACTTTCTTTTAACCCAATACGGATTTTATATGGGAGGCTTGCGCGAAAATAGTATGAACGCGATTTATCCATTTATTGGTCTCGAATTTATGCAGGTGAATAATTATAATGGGTTGATAGGGAGGCTGGATGTGCAATATGAATTTTATAAAAACTTATATTTAGTGCCAAAATGGAATATTGGTTTTAATTCGAAAAACCTCGAGGGTATTTTTTCGGAAACACACCCGGTTCATGGTTATGGATTAACATTGGGAGCTGATACTATTTTAGGGCCTGTCGAAATTACAATTATGTCCTCGGATTATAACAATAAAGTGTTGGGCTACTTCAACCTGGGCTACAACTTTTAAGTATTGGATTATGGATTTCGTTGATAAAATAATACCATTCCTCACCGGTAGTTTACTGCTGACAATGGAAATTTCCCTGCGCCTTTTTGGAGGAATGTTTGTTGCCGGCCTTCTGCTTTATTTATTGGCGCGTTTTACAAGAAATCTGTTTGCACAAACCTTTGGCTATCGCACCGAAATATTTGTTACAGCCTGGATTGGAACTCCCGTGCATGAACTGGGGCATGCATTCTTTTGCCTTTTGTTTGGTCACAAAATTACAAAAATCAAACTTTTTAGTCCCAATGCCAAAGATGGCTCATTGGGTTCGGTAGAGCATAGTTACAACCCGCGAAATATTTATCAAAGAATCGGGAATTTTTTTATTGGTGCAGGGCCTTTAATTTTCGGTTCAACAATCATTTTCCTGTTGATTTGGTTTTTGATGCCCAACGGAAATGCTATAATAAACATGCAGGATTTTGGCAAACCATCAATCAGTTTTGATCAGGATGGAATAGTACAATTTTTTAAAAATGTCTGGTCTGAAACCATTGCTATAATCCCGCTTATTTTTTCAGGAGCAAACATTGGCCTATGGCAATTTTGGTTGTTTATGTACCTTTCGCTGGCAATCTCAGCACATATCGAACTTAGCCCCCCTGACCTGAAACTGATGTGGGGCGGTTTTTTTATTATCCTGTTGTTAATATTTATTTTCAATGTCATTTATCTGCTCTTTTTTGCCGATTATAGTAATATCCTGCTTAAAGGCACTGCATTATTTGGATACCTGAACCAAATCCTTTTTGTTGGATTATTTTTTTCGTTTATCAATTTCTTAATCACCTGGCTTATCACGATTGTAGTGGGTGTAGTATTTTTGAGAAAAGTTCCAAATCCTTTTATTCACTAATTTACAAATATGAGGTTCAATAAATCCGTCCAATCCGTTCAATCCGATGATGAATATTATAGGATGAAGGTGTGCCCGGGGAATAAGGTCATCGGATTACTCTGATTACGCGGATAATGAGGTTTAATAAATCCGTCAAATCCGTCAAATCCGATGATAAATATTATGCGATGAAGGTGTTCCCGGGGAATAAGGTCATCAGATTACGCGGATTACGCGGATAAGGATAGGTACTAAATCCGTCCAATCCGTTCAATCCGATGATAAATATTATAGGATGAAGGTGTGCCCGGGGAATGTGGTCATCAGATTACACGGATTACACGGATAATGAGGTTTAATAAATCCGTCCAATCCGTCCAATCCGATGATAAATATTATAGGATGAAGGTGTGCCCGGGGAATAAGGTCATCAGATTACGCGGATTACGCGGATAAGGATAGGCACTAAATCCGTCCAATCCGATGATAAATATTATGCGATGAAGGTGTTCCCAGGGAATAAGGTCATCGGATTACGCGGATTACACGGATGGGATAAGCCATGAATCCGTTAAATATCTTAAATTTGTCGGAATAAATAAAACATAAAATAAGATGAGTTTACTTTATGAAAAGGATTCCTACAAAATAATTGGAGCTTGCATGAATGTGCATAATGAACTCGGTCCTGGATTTTTAGAAGCTGTTTATCAGGAAGCTTTATCAATCGAATTGAGAAGGATGAATATTCCTTTTGAACAAGAAAAATTAATACAAATCTATTATCAGGGAAATAAACTAGAAAAACGGTATCAAGCAGATTTTGTTTGTTTCGACAAGATTATTCTTGAAATAAAAGCATTATCAGGTCTTTCGGGAATCGAGGAGTCCCAGGTTATTAATTATTTGAAAGCAACCGGTTTCAAGTTGGGGCTTTTGGTAAACTTTGGAGCGCAAAGTCTTGAACACAAAAGATTGGTTCGTTTCTGATCAGTCTAAGATATTCCTCTAATCAAATTTTATTGAATCCGTCCAATCCGTTCAATCTGATGATAAATATTATACAATGAAGGTGTTCTAAGGAATAAGGTCATCGGATTACTCTGATTACGCGGATAATGAGGTTTAATAAATCCGTCAAATCCGTTCAATCCGATGATGAATATTATAGGATGAAGGTGTTCCCGGGGAATAAGGTCATCAGATTACGCGGATTACACGGATAAGGATAGGCACTAAATCCGTCCAATCAGTCCAATCCGATGATAAATATTATAGGATGAAGGTGTTCCCGGGGAATAAGGTCATCAGATTACGCGGATTACACGGATAATGAGGTTTAATAAATCCGTCCAATCCGTCCAATCCGATGATGAATATTATAGGATGAAGGTGTGCCCGGGGAATAAGGTCATCAGATTACGCGGATTACACGGATAATGAGGTTTAATAAATCCGTCCAATCAGTCCAATCCGATGATGAATATTATAGGATGAAGGTGTGCCCGGGGAATAAGGTCATCGGATTACTCTGATTACGCGGATAAGGATAGGCACTAAATCCGTCTAATCCGTTCAATCCGATGATAAATATTATAGGATGAAGGTGTTCCCGGGGAATAAGGTCATCAGATTACGCGGATTACACGGATAATGAGGTTTAATAAATCCGTCCAATCCGTTAAATCCGATGATAAATATTATAGGATGAAGGTGTTCTAAGGAATAAGGTCATCGGATTACGCGGATTACACGGATAATGAGGTTTAATAAATCCGTCCAATCCGATGATAAATATTATAGGATGAAGGTGTTCTAAGGAATAAGGTCATCGGATTACTCTGATTACGCGGATAATGAGGTTTAATAAATCCGTTAAATCCGTTCAATCCGATGATAAATATTATAAGATGAAGGTGTTCTAAGGAATGTGGTCATCGGATTACTCTGATTACGCGGATAAGGATAGGCACTAAATCCGTCTAATCCGTTCAATCCGATGATAAATATTATAGGATGAAGGTGTTCCCGGGGAATAAGGTCATCAGATTACGCGGATTACACGGATAATGAGGTTTAATAAATCCGTCCAATCCGTTAAATCCGATGATGAATATTATAGGATGAAGGTGTGCCCGGGGAATGTGGTCATCGGATTACTCTGATTACGCGGATAATGAGGTTTAATAAATCCGTTAAATCCGTTAAATCCGATGATAAATATTATAAGATGAAGGTGTTCTAAGGAATGTGGTCATCGGATTACTCTGATTACGCGGATAATGAGGTTTAATAAATCCGTCCAATCCGTCCAATCCGATGATAAATATTATAGGATGAAGGTGTGCCCGGGGAATAAGGTCATCGGATTACTCTGATTACGCGGATAATGAGGTTTAATAAATCCGTTCAATCCGATGATGGGTTTTTAATTTTTATTTGTTTAATACTATTTATTCCTGGCTGAAGATTAGGTAAAAACAGTCTTTTTTCAGGTTTTTGCTGAAAAAATTCGGCATCTTTGTCTTTTCCTATTAAACTTATTGAAATCATTTATATAATAATTAAGCAATGAAATACAAAAGAATATTATTGAAATTAAGCGGCGAAGCTTTGATGGGCAGTCAACAATTTGGAATCGATCCGGTGAGACTTGGCGAATATGCAGAAGATGTAAAAGCTGTTGCCGAAAAAGGGGTTCAGATCGCCATTGTAATTGGTGGCGGAAATATTTTTCGCGGATTGCAGGGAGCCAGCAAAGGAATGGATCGTGTGCAGGGCGACTATATGGGCATGTTGGCCACCGTAATCAACAGCATGGCTTTGCAGGGCGCTTTGGAAGATTTGGGAGTGAAAACAAAATTACTTGGTGGTTTGGCCATCGATCCAATTGTTGAAGAAACCAGCGGGAAAAGAGTGATCGAATATCTTAACGAAGGCCGCGTAGTGCTGATTAGCGGTGGAATCGGAAATCCGTTTTTCACCACCGATTCGGCTTCAGCCTTGCGAGCCGTTGAAATGAAAGCTGATGTAATTATGAAAGGCACACGAGTGGATGGAATCTATACTGCCGATCCTGAAAAAGACCCGACTGCCACAAAATACGATACACTCAGCTTTGATGAGGCTTACGAGAAAAAGTTGAAAATTATGGATCTTACTGCTTTCACGCTTTGTCGCGAAAACAAGCTCCCCATCCTGGTATTTGATATGAATACCCGTGGCAACCTGATGAAAGAAGTGATGGGTGAAGGCAATGGGACTGTTGTGAAATAGGCTTGGCCGGATTGGGGGGGTGATTAATTGTTTTGTTAAGTTATTAAAGAGTATGAGAGGAAATTTGCCTCAAAAATATGTATTGCAATGCTTTTGTAAGAGGTGTTTGAAAAGAAGTTAAAATGAATTTATGTAGATGAGATTTTTAGTAAAATAAAGGAAATGAGCGATTTTAAAAACCTTATTTCAACAATAGAGCAACTGCACCTCAAACTGCAACAGTCGGCAGTAAATGCGGTGAACCAGATGCTTACAATCAGGAACTGGCTTATAGGGTTTTACATTGTTGAGTTTGAGCAAAACGGCAAAGATCGGGCGGAGTATGGTGAGCGATTGATAGAATGTATGGTTGAAGAACTCAAAAGTATTAAAGGAATTGACAGGCGTTCTCTTTTTAGATTTCGGCAATTTTATCTCTTTTATCCTCAGTTTTCTGAAGCCATTCATAGGTCGTTATCTTCTGATTTAACTTTAGATATCACCTTTAAGCCATGGAAGCAAAAAGTGGGGACACTGTCCCCACAATTCAAGTCTGGATTGGTTGTGCCGGGAGAATAATTACTGTCCTGCTTGTCCTATTCGCATATTGAGTTATTATTGGGAATTAATGATTCCTTTAAGCGTGTTTTTTATGAAATTGAGTGTATCAATGGCACATGGAGTGTAAGAGAACTGAAAAGGCAAATTAACAGCCAATACTTTGAGCGTTGTGGATTATCCAAAAATCCTGAAAAACTTGCGGAACTGGTTCATCAAAAAACTAAGCCACAAGCGCCTATCGACATTATTAAAAATATTTACGCATTCGAATTCCTCGATTTGCCCCTTAAAGAAATTGTGGAAGAATCCGACCTGGAAAAAGTTTTACTCGATAATCTTCAACAATTTATTTTAGAACTGGGATATGGATTTTGTTTTGAAGCAAGGCAGAAAAGAATCCTTATTGGTGAAAAATATTATTTTATCGACCTGGTTTTTTATCATCGTATATTAAAATGCCACGTGTTAATCGAATTGAAGATTGGAGGGTTTGAACATGGCGATATCGGTCAAATAAATACCTATCTCAATTACTTTAAAGCAGAATTGGGCGAGCCGGGCGATAACCTACCCGTAGGAATTTTGTTGGTAGCCGAAAAAGACCACCCCCTGGTAAAATATGCTACTGCCGGATTGGATGAAAATCTATTTGTTCAACAATACATGTTAAAGTTACCAGATATCAGAACCCTCGAAAAATATATTGAAAAGGAATTAAATGAAAAATAAGATGTAATTTTTGAATTAAAAAAATAAATACAATTTTTCCTGCTCACCCTCCTATTCACAGCAATATTCTATATTTGCACTCGCAAACATTAAAGTTTAAAACTATGACCGAAGAAAGCCAATTTGTTTTAGATGAAGCCAAAGAAGGTATGGAAAATGCCCTCGTTCACCTCGAACATGAATTTCACAAAATAAGAACAGGCAAGGCATCGCCCGCAATGCTCGAAGATGTAAGGATTGATTATTATGGTGTAATGACTCCTATTAACCAGGCGGCCAACATCAATACCCCTGACGCACGGCAAATTGTAGTGCAGGCTTTTGATAAAAATATGTTGTCTGTAATGGAAAAGGCCATTCAGGCTGCCAACCTTGGTTTTAATCCGCGCAACGATGGCGAGGTGCTTCGCATTCAGGTTCCCCCGCTCACCGAGGAGCGTCGCCGGCAGTTTGTGAAACAGGCCAGGAGTGAAGCTGAAAATACAAAAGTCGGGATTCGGAATATCAGACGAAGTGCCAACGATGAAGCCAAAACCCTCAAAAAAGATGGTACACCCGAAGATGAAATAAAACGCCTCGAAGAGGAAGTTCAAAAACTTACCGATGCTTTTATTAAAAAAGTTGATGATCTGAGCGATGCCAAAGAAAAAGATATAATGGCGGTTTAAAAGGGAAGGATTTTCTCACAGTTAAACAATAAGTCGGGTTTCCATTGAAATCTGACTTTTTGTTTTTCAGAATAAGTCATCCGATGAATAATGCTTAAGCAACTGACACCTTACGCATGGGAACAGTGCCACTTCCGGGAGTAATTCATTGGATGACTCAAATACGATAACCTTGAAAAGTCATCCGATGAATAATGCTTAAGCATAAGACACCTTGCACATGGGAACAGTGCCACTTCCGGGAGTAATTCATCGGATGACTCAAACCCGGTAATCTGGTAAAGTCATCCGATGAATAGTGTTAAAGCAAATGACACTTTGCGCATGGGAACAATGCCACTTCCGGGAGTAATTCATCGGATGACTCAAACCCGGTAATCTGGTAAAGTCATCCGATGAATAATTCTTAAGCATAAGACACCTTGCGCATGAAAACAGTGCCACTTCCGGGAGTAATTCATCGGATGACTAATGATGGAATGTGGACTTTATATCGACAGCCGGCAGGCGGACATAGAAACTTCAAAAATGGAAGTTATTTATACTTTTCCAGGAGTTCGATAAAATCATCGAGTGTCAGTTCCAAATCCTTACGAATTATTTTTCTCAGTAAACCTTTGGGAAGGTCAATGTTTTTGTGAACAGGCACGGTGGTAACTCTGCCATCAGGGTGCTTTAATCGGTGATGTGAGCCTTTTATTCGAGTTATTTTAAAACCTAAAAAAAGTAAAAAGCTTAAAAAGTTTTTACCGGTGATATTTGGTAAAATGGGCATGATATCATCGGGTTGAGCTTAGATTATAGGGTATTTGTATTTCACGAAAGCCAATAAACTTGTTAGCCTCATTGGTCTTTTCATCCTCTTCAATACAAATATCAATCACCTCTTTAATGTTTTCCAGGGCCTCATCAATTGTTTTTCCATAAGAATGACAACCTTGATATATCGGACAGCTTACAATGTAAACATCATCTTCATCTTGTTCGATTACAATTGGGAGGTGCAATGTTTTTGAGTCTGACATTTTCATAATTCAAACATGTTTAGAATACAAATGTAATTATTATTCTTCTGTTTCCATGTCATCTGACCAGCTGACCTCGATAAGTCATCCGATGAATAATGCTTAAGCAGATGACACCTTGCACATGGGAACAATGCCCCTTCCGGGAGTAATTCATCGGATGACAAAAAACCCTAATTCGGAAAGTCATCCGATGAATAATGCTTAAGCATAAGACACCTTGCACATGGGAACAGTGCCACTTCCGGGAGTAATTCATCGGATGACAAAAAACCCTAATCCGGGAAGTCATCCGATGAATAATGCTTAAGCATAAGACACCTTGCACATGGGAACAATGCCACTTCCGGGAGTAATTCATCGGATGACAAAAAACCCGGTAATCCAGGAAAGTCATCCGATGAATAATTCTTAAGCATAAGACACCTCGCGCATGGGAACAATGCCAATCCCAGAAGTAATTCATCGGATGACTGGCAATGAAATTTACCTCCTCCGTTTTTTCTTTTTTGCTGCAAAAGCCTCATCCTGGTCCAGTAGGGCTTGCCAATCGTTTTTTATATCCGTGGTCATTTCGAGGGTTAGGCGGTAATCGTTTTTCGAGATTGCCAGCCTTTGAATGGGCTTACCCAGGTTTGCCTCAATTTCTTCCAACACACCCTTTTCTTCGGCGCTGCAAAACGAAACGGCCTGTCCTTTCTGTGTGCCTCTGCCAGTCCGCCCCACGCGATGGACGTAGTTTTCGGCAGTTTCGGGCAGGTCGTAATTTATTACGTATTCCACGTTGGGGATGTCGATGCCCCTCGCGCTAACATCCGTAGCTATCAACACCTTTAAACTCCCCGATCTGAAATGTTTCATGGTAATTTCGCGATCCACCTGCGGCTTGTCGCTGTGAATGGTGTCGGTAGTAATGCCCACGCGCTCCATTGCTTTTAACACCCGTTCGGCACGTACCTTTGTCCTTACAAAAACAAGGATTTTCTTTTCCTGGTGTTGTTTAATCATTTCTTCCAAAAAGAACCTTTTGTCATCCATTTCAATAAATGCCACCGCATGATCGATATTTTTTGCTACCGGGTCTTTGGGTGATATCTGAATACGGATGGGGTTGGTCACCAGCGAATAGGCCAGTTCTTTGATGGTTTCGTTAATTGTTGCCGAGAAGAAAAGCGTTTGCCGGCGTTTTGGCAGGTAGCGCATCAAATCCCTTATATCTTTTATGAAACCCAAATCGAGCATGTGATCGGCTTCATCCAGAATCAATATTTCAATCCGCCTCAGGCTCAAAGCTCCCTGGCTTACTAGATCGAACATGCGGCCCGGGGTGGCAACCAAAACGTCAACACCATCGTTGAGTTGCTGTATCTGAGGTTGCTGATCCACACCACCATGAATACAAAAAGTATCAATATTTGTATGCTCTCCGAGGGTATGAAAAACCGAATCGATTTGTAGTGCCAGTTCGTGGGTGGGAGCCATCACGAGGCATTTTACCCCCTCGGTTCGGTTTTCGGCTTTGCGCTGATGCAAGAGATGTAAAACAGGTATTGCAAAAGCAGCGGTTTTCCCGGTGCCGGTTTGGGCGATGGCCAAAACGTCATCCCCTTTCAAAATCGGGGGAATGGATTTATACTGTATATCTGTTGGTTTTTTATAACCAAGATTGGCAATACTGGTTTTGATGCCTTCGTAGATGCGATATTTATCAAATTTCATAATCGAAAATTTATCCCGCAAAGGTAGAATTAAGCTGCATTATTTGTTAAAGAAGTTCACAGTCCACAGCTAACAGCCAATAGCCAACAGTCAACAGCCAACAGTCAATAGCCAACAGTCAACAGCCAATAGCCAACAGTTCACAATCTAAAAACAAAATACAGACTTATCCCGAAATCTTTCGGGACAGCCTACTGCCCACTGAAGACTGCCCACTGAGGACTGCCAATCCCGAAAAGTAGAAAATTTATAATTTTCGTAACTTTTCGAGGATGCACGGGCGAAGCCCGGCACTGCCCACTGAGGACTGAGGACTGCTAACTGAGGACTGCCTACTGAGGACTCCATCCCAACTCAGCAGTAAAAATAATTTTTTCTGATTCAACATTTACGGCGGTAACAATAAACTTTTTTTTTGCAATCTCCGATAAGCGGAGCTCAAGTTTGTCATCGAAACGGCATTCTTTCAGGAAGTTGATCTGCAATTCGCTCAGGAAATGCTTTTGATGAAAATCATGGTCGAACATATCAAGGCACCATTCAACATATTTCGAGTTGGTTACATGGCCATGAAAATCCATATCACTGTATTTTGTTGTTACGATCATTGTCGAAATATTGGTTTCCGGGGGAACGATCTTTCGTGCATTTTGTTCAAGCGATTTTTTATCCAATGTGTGATGCATAAGATCATCTACAAGATCAAGCTTTTTTGGCCTTCGCGTATTACCATCCAGCACCATCCAGGTCGAAGTTGCTGCACCCAGTAATTGCCCATCCAAAGTTTTAATCCTGTAATCGCGGTAAGCATAAAGATGTTCGGGCATGCGTGGCCATGTTTCCATAATGATTTCATCCTGCCACTTGGGGTATTTTTCCATTTTTATTGCCCAGCGCAGTACCACCCAAAACTGGTTCAGCCGCAGGGCATCCTTATACCCGAAACCAAGTTTTTGGGCCTGTCGTCCAGCCGATTCTCCCAAATAATTGCAAAGAGTTACCGGGGTAGCCATGCCCTTAAAGTCGCTTTCGTGCCAATTGATAAAATATTTATCTGAGTGAATTTTATTTGTTTCGTTCATCATTCTGCATACTTCAAATTATTGCTTCATCATTTACATAAATACTTCAAAAAATGGAATTTATTATTCCTAGTATTTTTTTGGGTGACCCGCTTCGCAGCGAGGCGAGCAATACGGGTCTGCCTCTTATTCAATTTGTCTATAATGGGTGGTAGGCATGTTCTCCCTGAATTTCCACCGCCATTATTTTAGTATGATGCAGTTTTGATTCATTATGACTCACCGCAGATTTTCCGGGTATTATATTATCAGCCCATTTAATTTCAAAAATAGCTGGTTATTGTGTTTGAAAAAGGCAAGGTAATCTTTTATGTTTTTGATAACAATAGAAATATTACTATGTTTGTGGGCACAAATAAAGCAATTTGTAAAATGAAATACAACGAATTACACAGGTTGATTAGAAAAAGCGGGTGGCAAGTTAAGAGGCAAAAAGGAAGCCATGTAATTTATGTAAAAAACAACCGGATCTACCCGGTTCCAAATCACGGAGCAAGGGAGATACCCCGGCCAACTGAAATTAAAATTAAAAAAGACATGGGCTTAAAAAAGCTCCTATCTTAAATAAAACCATGAAGACATGAAAAATATTAAAGCAATTATCGGTAGGGCATCAGATGGATTTTACAGCATACATTGTGTTGATGAAATGTTTTCGGGCGGAGGCAACACTCCCACCGAAGCCAAAGCCGACATGATTGAACAAATGAAATTTTTCAAAGAAACAGCCATGGAAGACGGTTTCGAATACCCGGCCTTTTTAGATAATGATTTTAAAATCGAATACCAGTTTGACGTTCAAAGCCTGTTGGAATATTACTCAGGAATTCTAACTCTTGCCGGGATGGAAAAAATAACCGGTATCCACCAAAAACAACTCTGGTCATACTTGAACAAAAAAACCAAGCCACGCCCCCGACAAGTAGAACGTATTAAAAAAGGGCTGCATGAACTGGGCGTGGAACTCACTGCAATTTCGTTGTAACTGTCATACAGATGTTAAAGCAAAGGCTACCTCGAATTTTGAGACAGCTTTTGTTTGTGGGGTCACCTGCCCCGAAAGCTCCCGATGGCTATCGGGACAGGGGTCGAACCGATTGTAAGCATATCGCACTTGTTGCTTTTTACTTATTTCTGAATAGAGGGTTAAATTGATTTTAGATTAGTGATTGTTGAACCGAGACTTTTGATTTACACAAATATCCTAAATCGCTGTTATCCAATCAAAACTCCTGAATTGGTAACTTATGGAAAAAAGAAATAAAAATCAGTAGTGTTGGGGTTTTCAGACTAAACTCATTAATATTGCAACCAAATTTCATTTACCATATAAACGGGCATTATCAAGAGTTCCGCAAACATTAGTCAGTCCGCCAAATACAATCAGTTTTCGATAGCCGCAATTAATACACTGTAAAAAGTATCCCCTGCCTGCCTTTCGTTCCAGGGGTAGTGGCCACATTTATCGATGATGTGCATTTTAAAATCCGTCAGCGTTTTCGAAAGTGCCTGGTGAACGCCCTGAAATGGATGCGGATCGTAATTGCCATGAATGGCGATTACCGGGCAGCTTATGCTTTTTGAGAATTTGAGTAGTTCGCCTGACTGACGCAATTTTTCAGCTTCATCCCAAACTGCCTTATAAATATTGTATTGATATTCCAAAACATGGTTTTCGTCTGTGATGGGATTGAGAGTATCAGCTTTGGACAAAAGATTTCCTATTTTTTCAAATATGCGGTCTTTATCAGGGTGGCTATCCAATTTCTGAAGATAATCCCTCAACAATTCCTGATCGCTTTCATCGAGTCTGTTCATTCTTGTTTTAAGGATTTCATGTGTGTATTTCGCCTCAAAAGGCCCGGCTCCAATCAAGATCAATTTTTTTACCAGGTTTGAATACTTCGAAGCAAATATCCAACTCAACCATGCGCCCCACGAGTGTCCGATCAAAATTACAGGCAGGTCGCATTGCCTGATGATTTCTTCGTAAAGCTCATACAACTGATCCTCTATTGTTGAGGCGCTGTTCAATAGTTCAACAACTCCTGCATTTACAGAAAGTTTAGTTGCAAGTGGGGCAAGGTAGCCTGGCGCTCCGGGCCCGCCATGAACGAGTACAATTTTGTAGGGGAAATCCCCATAAGTTCTGCTGCTTTCCATTAGAAAAGTTTTATGTAAGCTTATAGTTTAATAAAAAGTTCAATGCTGAAATTACCAATTATTGTCAAGGCTAAAGTAATTAGTGTCCATCCATAAAGTCAGTTCTTTTCTGATTTTGCCTGCGCAACCCCTTAGTCCCCGCCAGCTGGCGGGGAGACCCCCGCTACTTGTGCGTTGGGTGATCCTTCCGCCAACTGGCGGAGAAGGGGGCGGTGCCGAGACGAAGTCTCGTGCATGCACGAGCAAAGCTCGGCAGGATGGGGTTATTAGGCTCTTATCTCTAATATTCTGCCACTTTTTGGCAGAATATTAGAGATAAGGTACCCAAGCAAAATTTAAAATGCATTGTCGTTATTATGAAATGCAGAGTAATAATAAAAATCTTAATTGCAAAATATGCATTTATAAATTTTGCCGACTAACTTGGACAAACCAAAACAGGAATACACCATAAGTTTTACATGATCACCTTGTTTGGTTTTGGCTTGTCCAAGTTAGGATTTGGTAAATAATACATCCACCTAAATAGTTACCAACTATATTAAAAATCCGTTTTATTCTCAAAGCTATTTATTTGCCTCCCGCTTCCATATTTTCCATTAGGAAATGGCGCAGCATGGTAAACACGTGCCGGCTTGTGTTTTCGCCTTCATAAATACTGTGCGAGCGGTTTGGGTAGGGCATTACCTGGAATATTTTATTGTATTTTACCAACTCGTTAATTAGGACTTCGGTATTTTGATAGTGAACATTATCATCGCCGGTACCGTGCATTACCAGGAGTTTACCCTCGAGGTTTTTCGCATAAGTAAGCGGAGAGCCCTCGATGAAATCTTCCGGATTTTCGTTTTTTAGTCCCATGTATCTTTCCTGGTAGATGTTGTCGTAAAAAAATTGATTGCTTACCGGAGCAACTGCCATCCCAGTTTCATAAATGTCGGGATACCTAAACATCAGGTTCAGTGTCATAGAGCCGCCACCACTCCATCCCCAAACTGCTGTGCGTTCAGGATCCACAAAATCCCATTTCATTATTTCCTTAGCGCCCATGGCCTGATCGCGGGAGTTTATCACACCAATTTTCCTGTAAATACTTTTTCGCCATTCCCTGCCTTTGGGTGAAGGAGTGCCCCTGTTATCGATCGAAACCACGAGGTAGCCCTCCTGCGCCATCAATTTATGCCATAGGCTTGCGGCTTCCCATTTATCGGTGGCTGTTTGTTTCCATGGTTCGCCATATACGTAAAACAATACCGGGTATTTTTTGGCGGGATCAAAATCTGGAGGCTTAATCATAAATCCCTCCATGGTAATATTGTCTTCGGTTTTGATCTGAAAAAATTCGATGGGCAAAAGGTCAAGCTTCGACATGCTTTCCTTTAGCTTTTTATTGTCAACAAGCGTGCGGGTGGTTTTATGTTTGGGCAGCAAAACAAGTTCGGTAACCAGCGGTGTGTTGATGTTGGACCAGGTGTGGAAAGCATACTTCCCACCCGGTGCTACATTGTATGAGTGTGTGCCCGGTTCATCAGCGGGAGAAAGGCGTTCTGCTTTGCTTTTACCGTCCATTTTTATCCTGTACAAATAGCGCTGTGTGGGGTTTTCGGGCGATGCAATAAAGTAGGCGTAATTGCTTTTGGGATATATTTCAGCAATCGAAACCACATCGTAATCTCCTTTTGTGATAAGCAATTCCTCATCGCCGGTTTTGGAAATCCGGTACAAATGTCGCCAGCCATCTTTTTCGCTAAGCCAGGTAAAATGATCATCATCAACCCACATCCAGTCCTCAACCAAATCGAGCCAGGCTTCATCGCGGTCGGTAAAAATATTTATTGCCAGCCCTGTTTGGGGTTTGCATAACCAAATTTTATTCGTGTTTTGCTTGCGGTTGAGTTGCTGCACCAGAAAGCCCTCCGAGTCTTTTGCCCATAGCATTCGTACCGGGTAATGCTGTTTTGAATCGCCCGGAATATTCATCCACAAAGTTTCTCCACCCATGATAGGAACTACACCAATTTTGGCGGCTGACGGGGTTTCTCCAACTTTGGGATATTCAACAGGAATGGTAAAAGAATAGAGAGAATCGGTATTATTTATCATTAAAAAGTCTTTGATTTCAGAGGCATCAATCTGCCAGTAGGCAATCATTTTTCCATTGGGGCTCCACCTAAAACCGTCCCGGCAAAAGAATTCCTCTTCGTATGCCCAGTCGAAAGTTCCATTGATCAGGTCAACAGTTCCATCGAAGGTAAGTTGTTTTATCGATCCACCGGCCAATGCCTCAACAAACAAATTATGTTGACTCACGTAAGCAACACGCATGTTGTCAGGCGAAAATTTGGCAAACATCAGCGATGATGCGGGAAGGCTTTTTCCGAGTTGTGTTAATTGATGCGTTGTTAAATCCAAAATCCAGTAATCACCTTTTGTATTATAGCGCCACACGCGCTGGGTGTTGGTGAATATCAAGAGCAACTTTTTATCTGACGACCATTCATAGTTGGCTATTTCCAAAGGTTTTTCTTTTCCTTCCGGGATGAGATTGGAGGCAGAAATCAACACCGACCGTTTTTCGTTTTTTGTTTCATAGCTTACAATATCACGTGCTCCTTCAATTTCTTCGGAGGGCTCCAGGGCAGTATATGATTTTCCTTCGTTTGTCCATCGTGGCTGTCTGAAATTATCTCCATAAAATTCATCGGATTGGAAAATTTTATCAATTGTGAGTTTACTTGAATCTGATGGTACTTGTGCTGAGGTTTTTTCAGGGCTTGAAAAAGCTACCAGAATCAGGATTAGGGCGGGGAGCAGATTGAAAAATTTCATAGTTATTTTTTTTAAATGATAGAACATTTGGTAATTGTTTGTAAAAATATATGTTTTCCTAAAATGAGGGATTTTACATTAACCTACAATTCCAGGTTGTTTTATTATCATTACTGTCCGTATAGGTAACAGATTCTTTGCTGTGCTGCCGATGACAGGTATTTGAATGGAGTTGAGGTACACTTTGTGAGAGACCCCCGCCTTGCCGCTGGTGTATGCAATGGTGCAGGCGAGGCAGGTCTCAGTTGCTACGCTCCTTCGAGGTGACATGGATTTGGGGGATTGGAGGGGGTGGTTGGCGATAAAAGTCATTTTGTTTATCGATCAAATCAAATATCCTGTTCTTAAAATCCTTTTGGTATCTGTCAACATATTACGTTCTAAAAGTATTTAGTACCTTTTCTCTAATATTCTGCCATTTTTTGGCAGAATATTAGAGAAAAGGTACTAAAGCAAAATTTAAAATGCATTGTCGATAATATGAAAGGTAAGTGAATAATAAAGTTCTAAATTGCAAAATATGCATTTATAAATTTTGCCGACTAACTTGGACAAACCAAAACAGGAATACACCATAAGTTTTACATGATCACCTTGTTTGGTTTTGGTTTGTCCAAGTTAGGTAATAGTCATACTTTTGTAAAAATCTTTTGATGATGGCAGAACATGAATCAAAAAATAATTCAGCCTTGCAGGTAAACGATGGCGTGGAACAACCCGACCAAATCAACAGGGCTGCAATCGAACGAATACGAATGGCTAAACGGAAGCAGCTATCGCTTGATGAGTTTGTGAATGGCATTTTGGATGGTAACCGAATAATTTTGAGTAAGGCCATTACCCTGGTGGAAAGTACCAATCCGATACATCATCAACTGGCACAAAATATTATTGGGAAGTGTTTGCCATACTCCGGAAATTCTATTCGTATTGGCATTACCGGCGTTCCGGGTGTTGGCAAAAGTACCTTTATTGAATCGCTCGGAAAAAATCTCACAAGCCAAAACCACAGCCTGGCAGTTTTGGCCATCGATCCCAGTAGCAGCCGCACCAAAGGAAGTATTCTGGGCGATAAAACCAGGATGGAGGAACTTGCCGTAGATAAGAATGCATTTATCAGGCCTTCGCCTTCGGCTGGTTCCCTGGGTGGCGTTGCCCGCAAAACCCGCGAATCGATCATATTATGCGAAGCAGCAGGTTTTGATGTGATCTTTGTTGAAACTGTTGGCGTAGGCCAGTCGGAAATCGCTGTGCATTCAATGGTTGATTTTTTCTTGTTGCTCATGCTTTCCGGTGCCGGAGATGAACTGCAGGGTATCAAACGGGGTATAATGGAAATGGCCGATGCAATCTTTATAAACAAAGCCGATGGTGATAATGTGAAAAGTGCAAACCGTGCAAAAACCGAATACAAAAATGCGCTGCATCTATTTCCCCCAACCCAATCGGGGTGGGCTTCAAAGGTAGATGTTTGTTCGGCAAGAACAAAAACCGGAATTGATAATGTTTGGAAAACCATCAATGAATATGCTGTTTTTACAAAAACAAATGCTTATTTCGATCAAAGGCGAAAAGATCAATTAGACCTTATAATGTACGAGGCCATCAACGAAGGCCTGAAATCCGATTTTTATTCAAATCAAAAAGTGAAACAACAGCTTCCGAAACTTATTTCCATGCTCAGGAATGATGAGGTGAGTTCATACATTGCAGCACAAAAATTAATTGATTTTTATTTTATCGACAAGAAGCAAAACCAATCCAATCCGGAATAAGCTATGAATTACCTTGCCCACCTTTATTTGTCGTTTGGTGATGAACAGTTGCTTGTTGGAAATTATATTGCCGATGCGGTAAAGGGCAGGCAGATAGAGCAATTTCAGGAAGGGATAAAAAATGGCATCATTCTCCATCGTAAAATAGATGAGTTCACCGATAAGCACCCGGTTGTTGAGCAAAGCAAAAGCCGCATCAGGAGCAGGTATCGCAAATATGCCGGAGTAGTAATAGATATGTATTACGATCATTATCTTGCTGCGCTATGGTTCAACTATGCTGATATCCCACTGCAGCAGTTTACAAAAAATGCCTACCGTACACTTTTTAAAAATTACATGAAAATGCCGGGAAAAATGAAAAGGGTATTGCCTGCAATGGCCGTAGGTAACTGGCTGGCTTCTTATGCTGATGTTGATAATATTGGCCTTGCCTTAAAAGGTATGTCTATGCGGACAAAGTTTGATTCGGGCATCGAAAATGGCCGGGATGAACTCATCCAATACTATAATGAACTCAGGAATGATTTTGAAATCTTTTTTCCCGAATTAATCGTTTTTTCAAAAAGTATTATTGCCAATCAAAGGAAAATACTTTGAATTTTTTGAGATAATATCAAAATCAGGTAATTGATGTTTACGAAGAATATCCAGGTTTAATTTTAAAATTTGATCTTTTTGCTCATCTGGTTCATTCTGTCCATGGTGCGCGGGCAGAAAATCTTTTGTTTTCTCATCGCTTTGTTATGGCCAATACGGGTTTGTGGAAAGGAACTGTTTTTTTGATCAACATTTTTACGCTTAAAAATATCATAACCAGGGCAATAATGACGGTATTGATTGCAAATAATAGCAGTAATATCATTTTGATGTTACAGGAAGGTTGGTTTATAGCCAGGCAAAGAAATTGTATGAGCCGGGTAGCCAAGAATTTACAGTTATTACAGATGAATTTAAGTCCGGAACTTATGTGTATTCTATCATTCCTTCGGACGGCAAAAGTGTAACAAAAAAATTTATGGTCAAATAATTTGATTATTAAGAAAAAAACCTCCTGTTCTAATTGACAGGAGGTTTTTTTTATCCGTAAATCGTGATAATCAATCTTCTGTTTCCACCGCGGTTCCTGAATTCGCACAAATATATTCCCTGCCAAATGCCTAAATTAAGACGGCCATTACTTACAGGAACGGTAAGTGATACTCCGGTTAAAGTGGCTTTAATATGTGCGGGCATATCATCTGCTCCCTCCATGGTATGGTTATAATAAGGCTCGTTTTCTTTTACATACTTATCAAAAAACTTTTCCATATCAGATCGCACCGTTGGGTCTGCATTTTCGTTTATGCTGAGGCCGGCAGAAGTGTGATGCATAAAAATGTTGATAAGCCCTGTTTGTGGCAGGTTTTTTAACTGCGCTTCAATGTAGTGGGTTATCAGGTGAAATCCTCTGTTGAATGCAGGTAATCTGATCTCAAATTGCTCAATCATAGTTTTAGGTTTTAGTGTTTCCCCGGTTTCCGATAATCATTGGGGTAAAGTTAATAGTTATTGGTTATTAAGTTACACTACTGTCCGACTAAACAGCAAAATGATAAAAAGATTCCTCACTTCACTTTCCCGAAGTGTTGGGGCAGGCTGTTTTGTTACCAATGACATGTTTGTGTAAAGGGTTGAAGACCTTACTATTAGACAGACCCCCGCCTTGCTCGCCTCGCTGCGAAGCGGGCCGCTCACAGTTGGCCTAACATAAAGGCGAGGCAGGTCTCAGTCCCCGAAGGGTCGGGATCCCGCACGTGCGGGACTTCACTCCTTCGAGGTGACACCGTTAACGATGGTTGTGGGAGGAGGGGAATCGGGTGCGAAGCGCCCGATTCCCCTCCTCCTAAGTCAACCCGTGGACAGGGTCATTTCGATGCCGCACGTGCGGCAAGAAATCTGTTAAATTTACTCGGACAGTAGTTATTAAATTATTCTTTTTATCAAAAAAAAAGTCCAGGATATTTCCGGGACTAATTAATTCATTTATGAGACCAGTCTAAAAAGGTACGAAGCTCTCTATTTGTGCAATTTACATCTCTGATTATCGGTATGCTAAAAAATATTATCCGTGCATCTCCCAAAAAATTGGGACAGGCTGTGGCTTTTAAACCAGTTTCATTATTCAAAAATTATTTCAATTACTTGATTCCTGCAATTTTTTCAAGCATTTCAGTAGTAACTGATTTGGGTCTTTCCAGGGGATACAGTAGTGCCCTATCCCAAATAATGTTTGCAGCAATACCTATCGAACGTCCAATGCCAAAGAGAACAGTGTAGAAATCATACTCGGTTACACCGTAATGCCATTGGATAACACCAGTTTGGGCATCCAGGTTTGGCCACGGGTTACTGGCTTTACCTTGTTCTTTTAAAATAGGAGGAACAACTTTGTAGAGTAAATTCACATATTTAAACAAGGGATCATCCGGCATGTGTTTCACGCAAAATTCCCGCTGAATTGAATATCGAGGGTCAGTTTTACGAAGTACCGCGTGCCCGTATCCGGGGATTACCTGTCCTGAATTCAGGGTATCCCAAACAAATTGTTTCATTTCATCTTCCGATGGAATTTCATCACCCATTTTTTCTTTAACATCCTGCAGCCATCTCAATACTTCCTGATTGGCCAATCCGTGCAATGGGCCGGCAAGGCCGCTTACCATTGCTGCCATCGATTGATAGATGTCTGATAAGGTACTTGCAACCAAATGCCCGGTATGCGCACTCACGTTCCCACTTTCATGGTCGGCATGGATAATGAAGTGTAATCTTGCAACATCATCATAGGGTTTTGATTTCATCATTAAGTGGGCAAAATCGGCACCCAAATCCAAGCTTGGATCCGATTGGGTGCGTTTGCCATCGCGGTATAGTTTTGCATAAATGTACGAACCTATTTCGGGCAATTTTGCCAGCAGGTTCATGGCATCTTCATAAGTAGGATCCCAATATTCGGTTTTGCTTATTCCTGCTTCATATTTTTTCGCAAAAAATGATTCCCGGTGCAAGGTCAAAATAGCACTTGCGAATATTGCCATCGGATGGCTGCAACATGGGTAAGCATCAATAACGTCATAAACGTATCTCGGCACAATCCTGCGCTTTCTAAATTCATCAACAACATCCGATACCTCCGATTCTGTGGGAATATCGCCGGTAAGCAATAAATAAACTAAGCCTTCAACGTAGGGCATTTCTGCACCTTTCGGTTTTGGTAACTTTTCAAATACTTCGGGCAGCGTGTAGCCACGATACCTGATACCCTCATTTGCATCAAGATATGAAATGTCGGTTACCAGCGATTTTAGACCTCTCATGCCTCCAATAATCTGAGCTATTGTAACATTGTCAACAACTACATCGCCAAATTCCTTAACTAAGCGTTGGGTACGAGGGCGATGTTGTTCTATTTTTTCACGAAGTTTTTCTTTTAAACCAGCCATTATTTTCTAGAATTAAGTTTCAATCAAACAAACATCCAAAAGTATGGATTTGTTTTGTTAGATAATGTATTTATTAAATTAGTTTTTTAACCTGAAAAATTCATGAATTCAACGAATTCATGAATTAATCAGGTTAAGGAGGTTTTCATCCAGAGCATTTAGAAAACCTTCGGTGGTAAGATAGTCATTTTCTTTTAGCTCCTTACCATGTATAAGCAGTGCGAGATCCTTAGTCATTTTGCCCGATTCCACGGTTTCTATACAAACTTCTTCAAGTTTATTTGCAAAGTCAACCAATCTGTCGTTTTTATCAAGCCGCCCGCGATGTGCAAGTCCGCGTGTCCAGGCGAAAATTGAAGCTATCGGATTTGTTGAGGTGGGTTTGCCTTGCTGATGCATTCTGTAGTGGCGGGTAACCGTGCCATGTGGTGCTTCGGCCTCCATTGTTTTGCCATCGGGCGTAACCAGTACCGAAGTCATTAAGCCAAGAGATCCAAAGCCTTGTGCAACAGTATCAGACTGAACATCGCCATCATAGTTTTTACAAGCCCAAACAAAATTGCCTTCCCATTTTAGCGCTGCGGCTACCATGTCGTCGATAAGCCTGTGCTCATAAGTTATCCCTGTTTCATTAAACTTATTCTGATAGTCCTTTTCGAAAATCTCCTGAAAAATATCCTTGAAACGGCCGTCATATTTTTTTAATATGGTATTTTTTGTGGAGAGATAAAGTGGCCATTTTTTTTGCAATGCCATATTAAAACAAGCATGGGCAAATCCTTTAATTGATTCATCGGTGTTGTACATCGACAAAGCAACGCCATCACCTTCAAAGTTATATACCTCGTAGCTTTGGGTTTTGCCACCATTTTCAGGGGTAAATGATATTGTAAGTTTCCCTCTGCCTTTGGTTAAAAAGTCGGTAGCACGATACTGATCGCCAAAAGCATGTCGCCCAATACAGATGGGGGCTTTCCAACCGGGAACAAGACGCGGAACATTTTTTATTAAAATCGGTTCACGAAAAACAGTACCTCCAAGAATATTCCTTATGATGCCATTTGGCGAACGGTACATTTCCTTTAGTCCAAATTCTTCCACTCGGTTTTCGTCGGGTGTGATGGTAGCACATTTAATCCCAACATTGTACTTTTTAATAGCTTCGGCAGCATCAACAGTTATTTGATCGTTGGTTTCGTCTCTTTTCTCAATACCCAAATCATAATACTTTATGTTTATATCAAGATAAGGAAAGATGAGTTTTTGTTTAATGAAATCCCAAATTACCCGTGTCATTTCATCACCATCAAGTTCTACTACAGGATTTAAGACTTTAATTTTTTCCATATTCTATTTTCGTTTTTAGTTGTATCATAGTTAACATATCTATATAATTACATATTTGTAATTAATTGTTAGCAAATTTAGAAAAGTGGCATACAAAAGGCTCTCATCTGTTTTTGTTTTAAGATTTATTAACTTTAGTCGGGGGTTTGAATTTTTATAATCTGAACTAAAATTTCCCGTGTAAACAAAATTTTCAGAAAAATATTTCTTTCCCAATTTGAGATTAAGTTTTTTTTTGCTACATTTGGCCAAAATTTTTAATATGAGCACATTTAAAATATTTGTTGTAGAGGACGATCGATTCTATGGTGAAATGCTAAAATATCATATCAGCCTGAATCCCGATTATATTGTTGAGAAATTTGAGAATGGTAAAGAATGCATTGATAACCTTTACAAAAATCCTGCTGTAATTTCCCTGGATTATTCATTGCCCGATATGTCGGGAATGGAAGTTTTGAAGAGGGTAAAGGAGCATAATGCTGATATTCCGGTAATTATTGTATCAGGGCAGGAGGATGTGTCAACCGCCGTAAAACTACTCAAGGAGGGTGCGTATGATTATTTTGTAAAAGACGATGAAACCAAAGATCGGATATGGAACGCCCTGAAAAATATCCGCGAAAAACTTAAGCTCGAACAGCAAATAGATGAATTAAAGGAGGAGATTGGTAAAAAGTATGTTTTTAATAACATTATAAAAGGAAACAGCAAAGAGATAAAAAAAATATTCAACATAATGGAGAAAGCTGTTGGCACCAATATTACGGTTTCCATTTATGGTGAAACCGGAACCGGTAAGGATTTAGTTGCAAAGGCTGTCCATTATAATTCTGTAAGAGGTAAATTTCCGTTTATAGCTATCAATGTTTCAGCTATTCCAAGGGATTTGATGGAAAGCGAAATGTTTGGCTACGAAAAAGGTGCATTTACCGGTGCCAACACCAGGAAAATCGGGAAGTTTGAAGAGGCAGGCAAAGGCACAATATTCCTGGATGAAATTGGCGAGATGGATATGAACATGCAGGCTAAATTGCTAAGGGTTATACAAGAAAAGGAACTTACACGTATTGGTGGTCATGGTATTGTTGATATTAAAGCCAGGGTGATTGTTGCAACACACCGCGATTTGGCAGAAGAGGTTAAGAATGGTAATTTCCGACAAGACCTTTATTACCGTTTGTTAGGTCTTCCCATTCATCTGCCTCCGCTAAAGGAACGAGGAAACGATATCCTTATACTCGCCAAGTATTTCATGGATGCTTTTTGTGAGGAAAATGGTATGACCAAAAAAAATCTGTCGGGGCTTGCGCAGGATAAACTATTAAGTTATAACTACCCTGGAAATGTAAGGGAACTCAAAGCAATAATCGATCTGGCGGTAGTAATGTCGAACAGTGATACTATTGATGATATTGATATTTCGTTTATATCCACTAATAAAGACAGTGAATTTTTTCTGGACGAAGAGGATACATTAAATGGGTATATGAGAAAAATTATAAAACACTACCTTGATAAATATGATGGCAATATTTTGAAAGCTGCCAAAAAACTTGATATAGGAAAGTCAACCATTTACCGAATGAAAAAGAATAATGAAATCTAATTTTTACAACAATGAACCAGGAAAAATTATATGATCTCACCATGATTAGAGAAATGCTTGGCGATGAGGATGAAATTAAGAATATGATTGGTATTTTTGTTGAATCCACCCCGGTTTCTCTCCACGATATGAACGAAGGATTTAAAGAGGATGATGCCGATAAGCTGGCCAGGAATGCCCATAAAATGAAAGCCTCGCTCGATATGCTAAAAATCAATTCGCTTTACGATGATGTGAGGAAGGTTGATAAAGATTTCAAGGTGGAAGATATACCCCAGGACGAGCTTGATACCATTATCAAAAAAATGAATACCGAACTCGAAAAAGTGTTCGAAAAACTCAAGGAGGAGTTTAAGCTATAAGTTTAGCCTGAAATCAGTATCAAATAAATCTATCAGTTTTTTTCCGGGTTCAAGCCAAAAAGATGGAATCCCATTATCGATTGCAGCATCAGTGTTAATCTTTGTGTCATCGATAAATAATGGGGAATCGTGTTTTAAATCTATCTCTGATTTTACCCAATTGTAAATGTCATAATTTGGTTTTCGCATTCCTATTTTAAACGACCAGAAAGTTTTTTCGAAGAGTTTGTTAAAATCATAGCCAAACTTATCATGGAATTCTTTTATGTAAATATCATAATGAATTGCATTGGTGTTGCTTAGCAGGTATAAGCGATAGTGTTTTTTTAATTGTTCTAAAAATTTTACATTTCCCACCGTGAAGCCTGCTAAAATACTGTTCCACGCCATGTCGATTTCTTCATGAGTAAAATCTCTTCCAATCAGTTTGCAAGCTTCATTTCTAAAAACTTCATTGCTTATTTTGCCACACTCAAAATCAGCAAATAAGGGGTTTTGTATAGCGTGGGAATACAGATGTTTAAAGTTTTTAATTCCAAGTTTGGCAAAAGTTTCGAACTGTTGCTGGTGGCTAATGTTATAAATTACACCACCAAAGTCAAGGATCAGTGAGTTGATGTTTGTCGGATTATTGCTCATAATTTTAAATAAAATTTGATAATTGCGAAAAAAAACTTTGCTAATTCCGCGTCAAAAATATAATTTTGCAGCCCTTTTCCAAAAAAAAGGAAATAAAATAGAAATGAGGGCCTATAGCTCAGTTGGTTAGAGCACTTGACTCATAATCAAGTGGTCCCTGGTTCGAGTCCAGGTGGGCCCACAACCAACGAAAGTCCTGCAATGCAAATGCATTCAGGGCTTTTTTTTTACCCGATCTGTAACTATTTTTGATTTAAGAAATAAGATCGGCGATTTTAGATTTAAGATGTTAGCGTGAATCAAAACAATCTAAAATCTTCGTTCAAAAATTATTAATCTGAAATCAATTTAACGCTCAATACTGAAATAAGTTAAAAGTTATTGGAGCGATATGCTTAAAGATGAAGGCAGCCTTTTAAATTTCAAGCACTTAATGGATTCACATTGTTACATTCTTTTTAGCGAAACACTACAGAAGTTTTACGTTGGTGCAACCCACGAAGCTATTGATCAACGTGTGGAAAAACATAACGAGCATTCGTACGGAAAGCACAGGTTTACTGCTGCTGCAAATGACTGGATTGTATTTATCAAAATCCAGGCTGTTGATTTTGCCCATGCTGTGAGGATGGAAAGGGAAATCAAATCGATGAAAAGCAGCAAGTATATCAGGAATTTAACCTGATTAATTAACAAATTCGTTGAATTTGTGAATTAATCACCGAAGGCCGAAAATATTTTAAATAAATATTTTCGAGGGTTAATCCTCGAATTTCCTTTGGAAATTCGGCTCTGCAGGCTTTTTAGCTTGCAGAGTGAAAAATTCATGAATTTTTCAGATTAAAAAAATACCCTGAATTGGTGGATAAATTGAAACAACAAACGAGCACTTGACTCTCCCGATAGCCATCGGGACAAGTGGTCCCTGGTTCTCCCGTCCCGATAGTCATCGGGATCGGGACAGGTGGGCCCACAACCAACGAAAGTCCTGCAATGCAAATGCATTCAGGGCTTTTATTTTACCCGATCTGTAACTATTTTTGATTTAAGAAATAAGATTGGCGATTTTAGATTTAAGATGTTAGCGTGAATCAAAACAATCTAAAATCTTTGTTCAAAAATCCTATTCCTGACATCGGGAAAATGCTAACAAAAAAAGCACCGCCAAAAATTGAAGGTGTTAACAGCCTGGATTTAATAAGTGTATTAGTCTAAATAGTACTCGTCTTTTTAGTAATTTTTTCCGCAGACCTGCCTGCCGGCAAGGCTGCGGGAGGCTTTTTTTATTATTAAAAAATGATGACTTTATGTACAGAGTCTAAATAAAACGAAACTGGCTGATTTCTTTTCCAAACTCATGTAAGGAAGTTTCTATTTTTTCGATGGTTTTTACAGCCTGGTCTATCATGTCTTGTTTTCGGTTTGCCATATTGGTTTATCCAAGTTGCACCCCGAGCAAATCGTGCCCGAGTTTGTGCAATGCTGTTTCAATTTTAAATAATTGTTTTTGGCTGGGCTTTCGCCGCCCGTTGGCGTAGTGGTTTACCAGGTCGCGGTTCATATCTGCAATATTGGCTATGCCTGTTTTGGTCATCACCCCGTGCATCCATGCAAAAAACGTGGGGAGGTCGATGGTGAAATTTAATGTGTATTCGCTTTGTAATGCTTCGGGCAAGGTTTCGCCATCTTCTTTAATGCCATCGCGGTGAAATTCGAGTGCCCCGGAAAATTGTTCTTTTACTTCGCTAACGTTTTCGCCTGTGGCAATACATCCGGTAATATCCGGCGAATATGCCGAATACCCGGTATTTGTTTTTTCGATTATTACATTTATCTGGTTCATTTTGCTTGTGTTTGTGGCAGGGCTATTTCAATCCTGCCTGTTTTAAAATACTGTTTAATGTCCCGGGAGCAAGTTCATCCGATGGCTTTCCGGCCACTGTTACCCTGCCTTTTTTTACCAGGTGCTTGTACTGCCCGTGGCTTCCGCGCTGGCTGTTCAAATACCAACCATCCTGCTCAATTATTTTTATTGCTTCCCTTACTTTCACGCAACAAATGTAATATATTTATGACTTTTGCCTAAATAGACAGTATGCTTTTTATGACTTTTTTTTTGAATTACTAATCAAAATCATTTTCCTGACCTCGGGAAAATGCTAACAAAAAAAGCACCGCCAAATATTGATAGTGCTAACAGCCCGGATATTAGTATAAATAGTACTCGTCTTTTTAGTAATTTTTCCCGCAGATTTCGCAGATTAACACAGATAAAATCTGCGCTAATCAGCGAAATCTGCGGGAGGCTTTTTTTATTATTAAAAAATGATGACTTTATGGAGAGAGTCTAAATAAAACGTACCTCGCTGATTTCTTTTCCAAACGTATGTAAGGAGGTTTCTATTTTTTCGATTGTTTTTCGGCTGGGGTTTCTTTTGCCTGTAAGGTAGTGGCTCAACTGTTTACGGTTTATGCCTGTTAACCTGCCCAATCCTGCCAAAGATATTTTATCGCTGTACGATTCAAGAAAGGAGGCCATGTCATATTTAAAATCAAACTCCAAATCTTCGGGGAAGTCTTTTCCGCTTTCCTTGTAATATTCCCGAATGTCATCGCGGCTCAGGTAAAAATCTTCAATAGCTTCCTGCACTGTATCGCCTTGACCTAATAAGCCAAATTTTAAATCTTCCCGGAATTCTAAATTTATATCATACGTGCCGTCTTTCCCTCTTTCAATAATTGCTTTTGCTTTCATAACTAATAAAATTTTAGAGGGCTTAAAGTTTAACCCCCGATTGTTTACTAATTGATTTTACTGTACCCTTTTTTGCTTCCTGGCTTTTGTGGTGGCTTGTGGTAAAACCCCGCCCTGTAATAGGGCTAAACCAAACGGGATGATTTCCATCGCCACGCATCAGGTAACATCCGGCCTTTTTTAGTTTCTTTTCAATTTCTGAATATTTCATTTTATCTCGTTGACCAACACCCTGCAAAGATAGCCATTTGGATAACGCAAACAAATATTATTGTAAATCAAAACAATCTTAAATCTCAGTTCTAAAATCACTAATCTGAAATCAATAAAGCCCATGATCATTGATAAACTCTTCTGAGGGTTCGCAATCCTTGAATAGCTTCAAAATTTATATCCATTCCAAAAGGATATTTCCCTAACTTTGGCAGATATAAAATTAAATTCTTTTTAGGATGATGATTCCGGAAATTATATTGGATCATGGCATGCATAACCAAAACCACATTGGACGGTATCATTTAAAAAACAATGCACATAGTTCCGCATTTGCTCTGATATTAGAGGTGTAAGTTTTATACTGAGTAAAACAGAAATAAAAGGAATATTTACTATACACCAACGTTGTTGGTAATGCCAAGAAACCGAGAATAAAATGACAGACGAAGAAATTTGGAATATAGATTTAATTGAAATTCTAAAAGAAGAGTTAATGGAAGAATTTCCTAAAATTAAAATTATTAAGGGTAAAATTCTTAAAGATATTTTTCTCAATAAAAATCAAAATTCACGAAAACTTAAAATACAATTTGGATTTGTTGACCAAGACATAGTTTTTTATGAAGAGGAAATGGATATATCCAAATTCTATGAAGTTGAAAATATTTTTATTCATAATAATTCTGGTAATAAAGATAAAATGATAATCCCGAAATTGATTTGTGAATTAAAGTATAATGGGATTAATTCTCACGGACTAATCACATATTCCGATTACGCTTCTGATATTAAATCAATATTTCCAGAATGTAAATACTGGTTAGCAATGAGGTACAGAAAGAGTAGTACAGAAAATAAATTAAATAGGCACGGAAAGTATTTTGATAAAATTATCTTTTTTGACAGTGGAAAATCAGAAGGAAATTATGAAACCGGTGATTTCGAGAAACAACTTGAATCTCATTCTGATTTAAGAGAAAGGTTTACCGAATTCAAAAATGAGATAATAGAAACTCTAAGAGAAAGAGAAACTGTATTTGTTAAGTATTGAGTTTAGAAAATATGAATTACAAAGAACTTTACATTTTTGCTTATAATTTCCTATTATCAAAAGAAATAGTAACTGATGAATTGATTAAAAGGCATTTAGTCTCTGAATATCAAAAGCCTAACAATATAAATACAATTTATAAACAACTTTGTGCTTCTGCTCAAAACAGACAAATGAGCAATAAGGTAATCGGTCAATCTATTGGTGGAATAGAAAATTTAAAAACTGTTTTATTTGATTTTAATCCTAAACAAGTTGCAAATACTTATTCAAAAACAGATAAAGAAAGACTTCTAAAAATAATTATTAAAGAACTCAAACCAAAAGGTGAGATTAGAAAAACAAACAGAAGTCTTTGGCCTCAGTTCTGTCAATCTGTAATTGATTCTGCCCATTTTCTTCAGGAGTTTGAAAAAGCAAAAGATTTTTATAAGTGGGCTGACTTCTTTGCAAATGACTTACGAGCAAAACCTGCATTACCATTAATGATAAGTATAGAAATTACGGGCATAGGATTTCCATTGGCTTGTGTTTTCTTAAAAGAATTAGGTTATGTTCAATATGGCAAGCCTGACGTTCATTTAAAAGAGATATTCAAGGAATTGAGTTTAATTAACCCAAAAGAAAAATCGACAATTAAACAAGATTATCAAATATTAAAACTGATTGACCAAATTGCTAAAGAAAACAATATTACACCATTTGAAGTTGATAAGATATTTTGGTTAATTGGAAGCGGGAATTTTTATCTGGCAGAAATAAATATTGGGCGGAACAGGAATGAATTTATTGAAAAAGTTAAAAGTACATACCCACAACAAAAAATGTAGTGCATGCCGCAGTTAGTGGTTCATATAGAAAGATTTAATAAATTTGAACGATAGAGAAACCAAAGAAAATTATTGATAAAATGCGGCACGCACCATATTAAAGCCGTTAACGCCAATTATAGTTAAACAAAGACATTACTATAAAAATTAGAACTTTGAAGACTTAAATATTCAAAGATGTAAAGCAGTTCAAAAACCGGAAAACAAAAATTTGATTTTTTCCTCATCCTAAACCACATAATTTCCTAAATTTGTCAGCTATAAAATTAGAAATCAACAACTAAATTTTTAATAACAAATGAAAGATTTTACATCAATCGACTCCATCCTGGATTTTGCCATCGACAATGAGCAAGGTGCCGTAGATTTTTATACCGAATTGGCAAAAAATTCGCGCAACGAAGAAATGGAAAAAGTTTTTACCCAATTTGCCAAAGAAGAAATGGGGCATAAAGCAAGGCTGCTGAGAATTAAAACTGAAGGAACTTACAACGTTCAGGATCAAAAAGTGCTCGATCTTAAAATGAGCGATTATTTGCTTGACGTTGTGCCTCGCCCTGATATGACTTACGAAGAAGCGCTGATTATTGCCATGAAACGCGAAAAGAATGCTTTTAAGCTTTATACCAACCTTTCCGAAAAGGCACCCACTGCTGACCTTCGGAAAATATTCCAGGCCCTGGCCATCGATGAATCAAAACACAAACTTCGCTTCGAACTCGAATATGATGAATTTGTATTGCGTGAGAATTAAACGCCACCATTCGATTTTAAAAATGATATCGACAAATCCCGGCTTACACCCCGGGTTTTTTATTTTATGGTGGTATTACTTAGTCGTAGAAAATTTATTAATTTTCCGGGTCAGGTTAAAAACGCTTAAGCACATAATATTTACTTTTGCCGGCGTTTTACCACAACAAATTTAAACAGTAGATAAAAAATTATGGAATTTGCAAACCCTTTGTTTCTCTATGGCCTTATTGCCATTGCTATTCCTATCATCATTCACCTTTTTAATTTTAGGAAATTCAGGAAAGTTTATTTCACCAATGTGAAATTTATCGAAGAACTCAAACAGCAAACCCGGCAGCAGTCGCAGCTCAGGCACTTGCTAATTTTGTTATTTCGTATCCTGGCCATTGCAGCTTTAGTTTTGGCTTTTGCTCAACCATTTATTCCTGTTAAAGAACGCGAAAACGACCGGACTACCACCAACGCCATCAGCATTTATGTTGATAACTCGTTCAGCATGGAAGCCGAAGCGCCCGAAGGCCGGCTTCTCGATCAGGCTTTGAACAAGGCCAGGGATGTTGCCGAAGCGTACGACAATTCAGATCAATTTCAATTGCTGACCAACGATTTTGAAGCACGACACCAGCGCTTTGTTAATCGTGAGGATTTTTTGGATATGCTGGGCGAAGTTGAACTTTCGCCGGTTACCCGTAAAATCTCCGAAATTTATGGACGCCAGATTGATTTCCTGAACAATGATGCCCGGGGCTCGAAAACGGCTTGTCTGATTTCTGATTTCCAGAAAACTACCTCAAACCTGGCCCAAATCAACGCCGATACCACCATCAATGTTTTTGTTATTCCTGTTTATTCCGGTACGCCGGGAAACCTCTACATCGACAGCGTTTGGTTTGAAGAGCCCGTTTACCGGGTCGATCAGTTGGCCACCTTGCATGTTCGCATTGTTAACGATTCGGAAGAGGATATCGAAAAAACGCCGGTCAGGCTAAATTTGAATGGAGTGCACCGGGCAATTTCAAGTTTCGATATCCGGGTCGGAGAAGAAGTTGAAATCACCTTACCGTATTCCAACAATACTTCCGGGCATCAGTTTGGTGAATTGACGATTAGTGATTTTCCGGTTACCTTCGATGATACCTTTTATTTCACCTACGATGTTTTGGACGAAATTCCTGTAATGGCGATCAATCCCGGTGAAGAGAATATGTATCTCGCTTCGCTGTATAACAATGATTCGTTGATTGTTTTCCAAAATGCCGACCTGAACCGCCTGGATTACAATACCTTCAACAGCTATAATTTAATCCTGCTGAACGGGCTCAATTTTATCTCCTCCGGGCTGTCGCAGGAGCTAAGAAGATTCAGTGGGGGTGGGGGCAATATTGTTGTTTTCCCGGGAGAAAATATGGATATGTCGAGCTACCGCGAATTTTTCCTTAACATGGAAACGCCTTTTAATTTCGTGAAAGATACCTTCCAGACAAGAATAAGTAATATTAATTTGCAAAGTGTTCTTTATGATGATGTATTTGAAGCCATTCCTGAAAACATAGATTTACCTGTGGTTTTTAAACATTATTCCATCCAGCGTCAAACAAAAGCGATGACCGAAGTGTTGCTCGAAATGCAAAATGGCGACATCTTTCTTGGTCGCGAAGCCGTGGGAAAAGGAATGCTCTATGTTTTTTCTACTCCGCTCAATCCCGAGTGGAGCAATTTCCCCAGACATGCCATTTTTGTTCCTACACTTTACAAAATTGCCTTGCTCAGCAAACCGCTCACAAAACTCTACTATACTGCCGGAAAGGATGAAGTGGTTTTAGTGAAAACAGAAAACGCCGGCGAAGGAAATGTGATTAAAATTAAAAGTGTCGAAAAAGATTTTGAAATCATCCCGGAAGTGAGATCTGTAGGATCACAAATCAGTGTTTTTACCGGGACTCAAATACAAGATGCCGGGTTTTATAATTTGAATACCAATGGTAAGCTCATCACTCAAATAGCCTTTAACTACGACAGGGCCGAATCGAAACTTGAGGTTTATCCTGAGAAAGAGATTAAAAATCAAATTTTGGATAATAGGCTAACAAATTTTTCGGTGCTCAGTGCAAGCAAGAACAAATCACTAATTACGGTAATACAAGAAATTAACAGCGGAAAGCAGTTGTGGAAAATACTGTTAATTGCCGCTTTGGCCTTTTTACTTGCCGAAGTTGTTTTGTTGAGATTCTGGAAATAGTTGGTGTTTGCATTGATGTAGGGGTCAGGATTAGATACTCGTGAAACCAGTCAGTAAACCCTATTTTATGACTAACTTTGTAAATAAAAATTGACAATTGAAAACGATTCATAAAATAATCAATGGAGACAGCCGACAGATGAATCTTGTCCCTGATAAGTCTGTACAACTGGTTATCACTTCGCCACCATATTGGCAACTTAAAGACTATGGTATAACTTCATTGGCAGCATAGAACTATGAAAGAAGCATTAGTTCAATGGATATTGTTAAATAATGGTCACTATCTTTCCGAATGCTTGCAGTTCCCATTTTCAAAAAAAGTCGGACAAGAAATTTCTACGGATTTTGGGCGTATAGATTTTGTGCTGGAAAACAATAGACAACAACACTTAATTGTTGAATTAGAAACTATTTTAAATACACGAGATAAACTAAACTATTGCTTCAATCAAGTTTTGAATTATTGCAATGTTAGGTTTGCAGAAGATACTAAATATTGTATTCTTTATGCAGATGAGACGTCAAAAACCAGTAAAAAGCAAATTGAAAATTTTGGAAAAAAGAATGGAGTCCTGATTAGGAAGTATTCCCTTAATTCTATTAAGCAACTTTACTCCGAAACGATTAACCGATTAAGCTTAAATGTTGGATTGGCTCTTCCAAACCCTAAAAATTATACAATTTGTTACTTACGTTGGTTAAATAAAATCCTCAAGCCATTCAAAGATTTTCAAAAAAACACTTTATCCTTTCAGGAGATTTTTAGTCAATTTACAGGAATGACAAACTTCAATTGTTATAAGCGGTTAGCATTAGATTTTGAAATGATTGAAGAAAAAAATTATGAATTTCATTTAACAAATTATGGGGAAGAATACATTAATAATTTCAGCCCTTTTTTTAATAACACAAATAACATTGCTTCTATTGATTTAACAAATGAGCAAAAGCGACTTTTGCTTAAAATACTAACTAATGGAGTTTGGGAAGACAAGATTCACAAAATGAATTTATACTGGTTTATGAGATTTATTGAAGTAACTGATGGGAATTGGTTACCAAAAACATATCCATTTGACAATGACAAATTAGAAATAGCAAGAGGTTTGTTTAAAGTTTCCTATAATCACAGAACCATGAAAGAGTTTCTGACATGGTGCTCAAACTATTGTGAGGAATTAGGATTAATAGAAAGGATTAAATCCACATCTGCTTATGATAAAATTTTATTGACACCTTTGGGGATTGAAGTCAATAATATATTTAGTATGGATTTAACTCTGAAAAAAAGCAGAATGAACCTTAGTTTTAAGTTTACTGAATAAAATGAAAGAGATTAATGATAGATTTACTTTTGATAAGTTATTCCGAGAATTAATTTACAATGAATATTCTTTTGAGGAAGCTAAAGAATTTATCATGAACAATTATTCGTTAAGCATTTTGGTTTTTCAGGAAAGAATTGAAAATGGATTTTACAAAAACATTTCTCTTTGTGAAGAATCAAAAGATTTAATGGAGTTGAGAAATAGTATTTATTCTAACTTTTTTCAAAATAAAAATTAATCTATTAAATTCGCTTCCCTTTGAAAAATGGCGTGAATACTACTTTTCTAAAGTCTGTTCAAGGGAGCATATAATTGAACTTGGTAAAAACTTTGCAAAAGATAATTAAAGTAATTAACGAAATCAGGGCAGAAATTAAGCGACTTGAGCAATAAAGCCCAGCCCTCAAATTTTATATAAATAATTGCAGTGATTGTAGCCCTGCTCCCCCGGTAGCCTTAGGGGTAACCATGGTGTGATAGGAAAAATAACGAAATATGTTATTCATACAATTTACCTTTAACAATGCTTAGGATGAGCATTCAGGATTTTGCTAAGACCAAATCTTTTTAAGCCGTTTATATAATATTGTCAATCCAAACTTTAAAAGAAAGAGTTTGTTTAGTGCTTGATAAAACTAAACCGACCGTTAATAAAACAAACTTAAAATACTTCAATTATGAGAATATTAGCTGAAGAATCAATCGGGTTGATTATTGATATGCAGGAGCGATTGTACCCTCTTATTCAAAACTCCGATCAACTTACCAAAAACACGGCAATACTTATCGAAGGCCTCAAGGCTTTGGAAATTAAAACAATGGTAACCGAGCAATATACCAAGGGTTTGGGTTTTACCATCCAACCGTTAAAAGCACTGCTTACCAATATTGAGTTTATCGAAAAGCAGGCTTTTAGTTGCTGCGATGAGCCGACATTTTATGAAGAACTTGCCGTTGCTAGTCCCCAGCATGTAATTATTGCCGGCATCGAAACCCACGTTTGTGTACTCCAAACCACCATCGACCTGATCAGCAGCAGTTACAAACCGGTAATCGTAGAAGATTGTGTGGGTTCGCGCAGACCAAACGACAAAGCCATTGCCATCGAACGCATGCGCAACGAAGGGGCAATTATCACCACTTACGAATCCTTGCTCTTCGAATTGCTCCGTTATTCAGGAACCGAAGTTTTCAAGAAAATATCGAAACTGGTAAAATAAACCGGGGAGATAGCAGCAGAACTCTACTTTTGAAAAAGTTATTTTAAATTATTGGACTGTGCTAATAGCTTTCAGTTAATTTCTATTAATGTTTGCTTTTGTGTTAAATTCCCAACACAGAGTTTTACTAAAACTAATATTTTCAAATAGTAAAATTTGGTGGGGTTTTTTAATCTTCGTGTCTCTGTGTCTCTGTGGTAAAAATCAAAAACCACTAAGACACAAAGGCACTAAGGGTCACAAAGAAATCTCCAATAATATTTACCGTAGTAATCAGGCTAAAAAATCTCCCGCTTAATGTGGCAATAAGGCGTTCCACCCGATTTTGAATAATAATCCTGGTGGTAATTTTCAGCTTCATAAAATTCACCTGCCTTTTCGATTGATGTGGTAACTTTATATCCTTTTTTAGCCAATTCTTCCACCAGATTTTTAGCCACTTTTTTTTGTTTATCATTTGTATAAAAAACCACCGAGCGGTATTGCTCCCCAATATCCGGCCCCTGGCCGTTTGCCTGCGTAAAATCGTGGGTTTCAAAATAGAGCCTGGCCAGTTCTTGGTACGAAATCACCGAAGGGTCAAATTCTACCTCCACGGCTTCGGCATGTCCGGTGCGGCCAGTACAAACTTCTTTGTAGCTTGGGTTTTTTACCTTTCCCCCGGTATAGCCAACAGTGGTCGAAATTACACCCTTAGATTTTTGAAGGTAATATTCAGTTCCCCAAAAACATCCTGACGCAAAAATTGCTGTTTCCGTTTTATTGATTCCTAGTTCAGTAGGTACAAATTCCATCGAAATAGAATTTACACAATGGCGGGTATCTTTATCGGTAAAGCCTTCGCCCAGGAAAACATGACCAAGGTGGCCGCCACAATTTGAGCAAATTATTTCGGTGCGGCGTCCATCGGCATCAGTAACACGTTTTACCGCGCCGTCAATTTCGTCATCAAAACTTGGCCAGCCACAGCTTGCATCGAATTTGTCTTCAGAATGGTAAAGTTCAGCGCCGCATTGCCGGCAGGTGTAGATGCCTTTTCCTGTGTTTTTGTAATATTCTCCGGTGTAAGGCATTTCGGTGCCTTTATGTAAAATCACGCGTTCTTCTTCAGGTGTTAATTTGTTGTATTTCATATTATCCTGTGCGTTTAGTTGATGAATAAATAGGATTGATAAAAATGTGAAAACGAGTTTAAAAATTGTAATTTGCATAGTTTTAAAGTTTCCATAATAACCTCTCAGAACCGGAATTGTTTTTAAATGAATGTCGTTTTTTTAGATTCTATTACCATTTTTGTGGATGTAAATAATGGCTATCACTGTAAACAGATTTCTCTGCCGCAAATGCGGCATCAAAATGACATGGCTAAGGCTTTACACGGGGTGGATGTAGGCGGGTGCGAAGCGCCCGCCTACATCCACCCCAACAAACCCACCAAAGCCGTGTCATTTCGAAGGAGTGTAGTCCCGCACGTGCGGGAAGAAATCTATTGACAAATTATTATCACCAACAACTATGAAATCATTAATATTTTACTTTCCACTAAATTCGCAGTAGTACATTTTTTTATAACAATTCGTTAACGAAAGTTTACAGTTTTCTATTGGTATGCATGGTTTTGGACGATTGTTGATAACTACGAAAAAAAAATGTTGCCATAAGCCATATTCATTATTTATTTTTGCATTCCAAAAACAAGATGGTAACGATTCCACTTAAGGATTTAAATAAACTGCAAAAAAGAAGTACTTTCTCGAAAGGTGCTTCTTTTTTTTTGCCATTTCAATTCGTACATTAAGCTAAACTTAAAGATAGATTCATGAAAAACAGAAACTTAATTTCGATCAATGATTTTTCCAAAGAGGAGCAAATCAAAATTTTGGATACTGCCGAGGAGTTTGAAAAGAACCCCACGCAGAAGATTTTGGAAAACTCGGTAGTTGCTACCTTGTTTTTCGAACCTTCCACCCGTACCCGATTAAGCTTCGAAAGCGCGGCTAGCCGTCTGGGGGCAAAGGTTATCGGGTTTTCGTCTTCAGCATCATCAAGCGTATCAAAGGGCGAATCGCTCAAAGATACCATTCTCACCGTGAGCAACTACAGCGATATCATTGTAATGCGCCACCCCAAAGACGGCAGCGCCCGATATGCAAGCGAGGTTTCACCCGTTCCTATCATCAATGCAGGTGATGGATCAAACCAGCATCCTACGCAAACCCTGCTCGACATGTACTCCATTCGCAGAACCCAGGGTACACTCGACAATCTGAATGTTGCTTTTATTGGCGACCTTAAATATGGCCGCACCGTACATTCGCTCACCATGGCGCTAACGCAATACAACACTACCTTTCACCTTGTGTCGCCACTGGAACTTAAACTCCCCAGCTATGTAAAAAGGCACATCAAGCAAAAAAATCTTGACTACCATCAATATACCGACCTGATGGAAGTAATCCCGAAAGCGGATATTATTTACATGACACGTATTCAAAAGGAAAGATTTTCGGATTTGATGGATTACGAAAAAGTGAAGAATGCCTACAACCTGGAGAACGCCATGCTCGAAAATGCTAAGGATAATATGCGCGTACTTCACCCACTGCCCAGGGTAAACGAGATTTCGGTGGATGTTGACCCCAATCCAAAAGCTTACTATTTTACACAGGCCTTAAATGGTGTTTTTGTTCGTCAGGCTTTGCTGGCAACCATACTTGGAGCAAAATAATTTATTAAAACTTAAAATCGAAAATTCATCATGGAAAATAAAGAAACAAGAAAAGAGATGCAGGTATCGGCCATCGAAAACGGCTCGGTAATCGATCATATTCCCGTTCAGGGCGTTTTTCAGGTAATCAAAATTCTTAACCTCGATCAAATTGAGGATATGGTACTTTTTGGCAATAACCTCGAAAGTGGTAAATACGGCAAAAAAGGCATCATTAAAGTAAGAAATAAATTCTTTAAAAGAGAAGATATCAACAAAATTACACTGGTAGCGCCGGCAGCAACGCTTATTGTAATTAAAGATTATAAGGTGGTGGATAAAACCGTGGTTGAAATCCCCGATTATGTCGGGAAAATTGTAAAGTGTTTCAACCCCAACTGTATCACCAACGTTGAGAAAATCGAAACCAAATTTGAGGTGCTGAAAGACGAAGGTGCATTAAAGCTGCGCTGCCACTATTGCGAAAAGACTACATCGAAAGAGAATATGGTTTTTATTTAGACTTTTTGGGTTGGGTATTTGCAATTTAGGCTCTACTACCATTTTTGTGGATGTAAATAAGGATATCACTGTAAACAAATTTTTATCACCAACAACTATGAAATCATTAATAATTTACTTTCCACTAAATTCGCAGTAGTACCTAAAATTCTATACTTGGCAACTTTTACAGCCTTTTAACAAATATGTAAGTAGAAGGTTGAATTGGTAAAATTTTGTATTAAAAATTTCCATCAACTTATCTCAGTACATGAAGCCAAAAAGCCAAAGGGGAATAGTGTTTTCGGAACCGATTTCAATATTGTCTTTCACTATGTATGCATCAGTGATATCACGAATCTGTTTTCGGGTTTTGTTTTTTCCGCCAATTTCAAAGCTGAAATGATCATCAATTAGAAAGTCGGTATTTTTGATGGCGTTTACTTTGTGAGTTTTCGATGCCTGATTCAGAAAAAATGTTTCACGTATGTTTCCAATATCCGGTGCATTATCAGCTAAATTATATATCAGGTTTGAGTTTTCAAGATAAATTTTTTCAGCCTTATTCAAATTATTTATCCCTTTTTCAGGAAAATGCAACATCGATAATAATCCGGCATCCTTCAGGTAATTGAGATAGTTTTTCATGGTGTTCAAGCTAATTCCTGTTCTTTCGCTCAAAGTGTTCATGTTGGGTTTGAATGGGACAGATCGACTAATGATTTTCAATAATCTTTTCAGATAAATAATTCCGGAAGTTTGTACCGATTCATATTGCGGGATGTCAACATCGAGCACTGTCATAATTATTTCGGCCAGCTTTTGATGGAAAGATGATTTGTTTTCCAGATAAAAAGGGTAGTAGCCGTAATTGAGATAATTTTCGAAGTACGCCAGTGGCTTGATCTCCTGCAGGATACTCATAGTGATTTCCACGTGATTATTTAAAATATCATCGAGATTATAAATCGGGAAGTTAGTTTTTGCTTCAAACGATAAGAATTCCCTGAATGAAAGGCCTGGCATATCGTACATCACAACCCTGCGACTTAAATCCGCTCTTGCTTTTTGCAGATGTAGCAACGAAGATCCGGTAAATATTACCTTCAGGCCGGGCATGTCGTCGTATATGTTTTTTAACTCAACCCCCCAGTCAGGGTAGCGGTGAACTTCATCAAGGACGAGTAATTCACCACCTTTTTTATAAAAAACATCTGCCAGATTATATAGCCGGTTTTCGGCAAAATAGATATTATCGAGGCTGGCATACAATACTTTGTTATCCGCTTTGTAATTTTGTTTGATGTGCTGCAATAAGAGCGTAGTTTTTCCAACACCACGGCTTCCTTTAATACCGATAAAACGATTAGACCAGTCGATTGTATTTATAAAGTTCCTAACTGATTTGACTTGTGTAAAGGCGTATTTTTCAAAAAACTTTTGGCTCAATGTTTCCATAATTCCATATTTTATCACCGCAAAGGTAGAATAAAATATCAATACATTGACACAAATAGTATTAAAAAATATCAATGAATTGATGTTAATAATATAATAATGTGTCATCCTATTGATATAAAAATAATGAGATCACAAAACTATTGAAATGGAAAACAAAAATAAAAAACAGGTTATTTGAGTACTCGTGCCATTTTATCATAAAAAATTGCAAATTTGTAGCTGATTGATTTCAACGTTATTTTTTAAAACAAATCATTAATGAAACTTCGTTACCTCTCTGTCCTTATTGCAGCATTATTATTCTCATTTTTTGCTCATGCCCAAAAGCCCATCAGCTCCATCAAAGGCGAACTGGCTTATCTTCAGGGTGTTCAAAGTGTCGAAATTTTAAAATGTGATACTTTTTTTCTTGAAAAATATCTTGTCCGGGTGGAGCAGCCAGTGAATCATAAAAAGAAAAACAGGGGCATTTTTACCCAAAGAGTATTTGTGGGATTTAAAGGCCGCACCAAGCCCACCATTTTTGTTACCGAAGGTTATGCCGCCAATTATGCGGCCTGGCCAAAGTATGTAAATGAGTTGTGTGTTTTGCTGGATGCCAACCTGGTATTTGTGGAGCATCGTTATTTTGGTCAATCCATCCCGGATACTACAACATGGAAATACCACACCATCGGGCAATCTGCAAACGACCATCACAACATCAACCAAATCATGAAACAAGTACTCACGGGAAAATATGTAAGCACCGGAATCAGTAAGGGCGGGCAAACCACCATGTACTATAAATATTATTTCCCTGAAGATGTGGATGTGTGGATTCCTTATGTTGGCCCGCTCAATTTTGGCATTGCCGATAAAAGGGTAAATCCATTTATCAATAATATTGATGGTGAAGAATGCCGGCAAAAAATCAGGAATTTTCAGGTTCTTGCGCTCGAAAAACGTGATGACTTGATGGATGCTTTTAATGATTTAGCAAAAGAAGAAAATTATCATTACGAAACCATAGGCGGAGCAGAAGCTGCTTACGAGATGATTGTGCTTGAATTTCCCTTTGCATTTTGGCAGTGGGGTTTTATCCCTTGCCAAACCATCCCTGATGAAAACTCCGCCGATTCAACGATACTCAAATATTTACTGGCAGTATCGCCCATGGATTATTTTGCTGATGAAGGCATAGCGGGCATGTGGCCGTTTTTTTACCAGTCGCTCACCCAAATTGGTTATTATGATTATGATACCACTGGCATGGGCCAATATTTTGATCATATCACCACCCTGGATTTTTCCTTTTGCGCTCCCCCGGATACCGATCCCAAATACAAAAAGAAGTACATGAAAAAAGTGGATCGCTACCTAAAAAATCATGATGACAACATGATCTTTATTTATGGAGAGTACGATCCCTGGTCGTCAACGGCTTTTGAGCCGGAAGATGGAAAAACCAGGGCATTGAAAATTGTTAAGCCCGGCGGCTCGCACACCACACGTATTAATAATCTTCCAGATGCCCAACGCGGGCAGGTGCTTGATACCTTGGAGAAGTGGCTGGATGTGAAAGTAATTAGAGAGTAAAATTGGGCAACTTTGCACTAATCAAAATAAAAAACCATTATTGCTTGTGAAAAACTAAAGATTAATAATAGATTCTTCGCTGTACTTTGTTTCACTACCAATGACAAGTATTTGAATGGAGCTGGTTAGAGAGACCTCTCAGTTGTTGCACTCCTACCAATGGCAATTTTTTATAACAAGTTGATTACCTGCCTCGCGGCAAGACGGGCAAATGATAAAATAGATTTCTTCCCGCACGTGCGGGACTGCACTCCTTCGAAAAGACAGGGCTGTAATGTAGCTGGGGGGGAGAGGAACTTCGGGCGCGGAGCGCCCGAAGTTCCTCTCCCCATACAACCCTGTGTGAAGCCCTGTCTTTTCGACCGTAGGGAGAAATCTATTCCACATCATTATTCTGAATCTTGAAAATTTTGGGAAAGAATCTGCAATTTAAATTCGGACATTAGAAACAAAAAATTGATCAACTTTGCAAGAAGCAGTAATAATATTCAACTCAAATAAAGCTATGAAAAATCCAGGTGAAAAATCAACTCCTTCAAAAATTATTAATTTATTATCCGTGCATCTCCCGAAGGATCGGGACAGGATGTGGCCACTTTTCAAACCCCTGAAAAAAAGATTTTTAAACCAGTTCCTAATTCTTGTAATCCTAACTTCGATGATGGCCTGCAAAGACAACAACACTTTTCTGCCCGTAAAAATTACACCCACGCCGGTTTCGATGGAAGAGCGTGGCGGATATTATGAAATGTCTGCTTCCACAACAATCCTGGTTCAACCCGGCAATGCCGATGTGCTACATATTGCAAATATGTTTAATGACCAGTTTACCCTGGTAAGTGGCATAAAGCTTGAAACCAAGGAAATTGAAAACCGCCGCAAAGATCAGGGCATTATTTTCGAACTTCTCCCAGATGCAGATTCTTTAGGTAACGAGGGCTATTTGCTTAATGTGAAAAACTGGAAAATTGAACTTTCGGCCCATCAGCCTACCGGATTATTTCGTGGGCTGCAAACACTTTATCAATTATTGCCATCCCAAATTTATGGCAATCAAAAAACTGAAAATGTGGAATGGAAGTTACCACGGGTAAACATTTACGATAAACCCCGCTATGCCTGGCGCGGAATGCATCTGGATGTGTCACGACATTTTTTTAATAAGGAATTTGTAAAAAGATATATTGATTTGATTGCGATGCACAAAATGAGTGTTTTCCACTGGCATCTTACCGACGACAATGGCTGGCGCATTGAGATTGATAAGTATCCGAAGCTTACAGAAATTTCTGCCTGGCATGTCGATCGTGAAAACCAACCCTGGACAGAGCAAGACCCGCCACGGCCGGGAGAAAAAGCTACCATCGGGGGTTTTTATACCAAAGATGATATTCGTGAAATTGTGCAATATGCCGCCGAACGCCACATTACGGTTTTACCGGAAATTGAAATGCCCGGACACAGTTGTGAAGTACTTGCTGCCTATCCTGAGCTGGGATGTACCGATGGGCCATATTATGTTCAGCCGGGATCGTACTGGCCCAACATCGATATTTTGTGCGCCGGCAATGATGAAACATTTACTTTTCTGGAAGGTGTGCTTGATGAAGTTGTCGAACTGTTTCCATCTGAATACATCCATATTGGTGGCGATGAAGCTACCAAAACCCGCTGGGAAAACTGTAAAAAATGCCAGAAACGCATCCATGACGAAGGGCTGGCCAACGAGCATGAATTACAAAGTTGGTTTATAAAAAGAATTGAAAAATACCTGAATGCGAAAGGTAAAAAAATGATTGGTTGGGACGAAATACTCGAAGGTGGACTGGCTCCCGAAGCAACGGTGATGTCGTGGCGCGGATTTGATGGCGGCATCCAATCTGCGCGCCAGGGTCATGATGTGGTGATGTGCCCGGTTTCGCATTGCTATTTCGACTATTACCAGGCTAACCCCGATTTTGAACCCGCAGGTATTGGCAGATTTACCACCTTAAAAAAAGTGTATTCATTCGACCCAACACCTCCGGTTTTGAATGAACAGGAAGCCAAACACATCCTCGGCGGGCAGGGCAACGTGTGGACTGAATACATTCCCACTCCCGAACATGTCGAATATATGAGCACGCCACGCATGACAGCACTTGCCGAAGTATTGTGGTCGCCCAAAGAAAAAATCGATTGGGAAGATTTCCGTCAAAGGCTCGAATTTCAGTTCGATCGTTTTGACGCGATGGGAGTGAATTACTCCGAAGGCTCTTATGCTGTGAACTTTAATACAGATTTTGATGAAGCAAATAATCAATTTCTTGTAGCCTTCGATACTGAGCAACTGGAACCAGAAATTAGGTTTACCCTCGATGGATCAATTCCTGCAGTTTCATCACCATTATACACCGAGCCATTAATTATCGACAAAACCACCACCATCCACGCCGCGATATTTAACGGGGCTGTGATGAACGAAACCTTTTCTGAAAAAACCATTGTCTTTCATAAGGCGCTTGGCGCGAAAGTTTATTACCTGAACCAACCCAGTTTTAAATATTCCGGACAGGGAGAATCCACGCTGGTTGACGGGCTCAAGGGCAGCACCAACCATGGCGATGGTTTGTGGCAGGGCTTTGATGGTAACGATCTGGATATTGTAATCGACCTGGGCAGCGAAAAGGAAATCAGCAAAGTTACTGGCTCATTTTTCCAGCGGGAGCGCAGTTGGATATTTTTACCCAAAGGCATAGAAGTGAGTTTATCAGCGGATGGAGACAGTTATTCAAAACCCCAAACGATATTGAACAAGATAGACCCAAAAACAGAAGGCGCTTTTACGCATGAGTTATTTGTTGGTTTTCCCACACAAAAAGTCCGATACGTAAAAGTTAGAGCCATCAATTTTGGTGTTTGCCCGCCCTGGCATCGTGGTGCCGGCGATGCAGCCTGGCTGTTTGTGGATGAGGTGATGGCGGAGTAGTTATCAGAAATACAGTCTGATATAGGAGCTATCAACTTTTGGCAGGTTAAAAAATGAGATATCCGATTATTTTTTTGTTGCTTCATTTAAATACTAAACAAACGCTTTGAAATGTTATTTTTGTAATTGTACACTGAAAATTACAAATCATGGAAACTTTAATTATTAAAGTGAAAAACCGGGAACGATTATTATTTCTTTATGAAATGTTGAAATATTATGATTTTGTTGAGTTGCCCGAAATTGAAAAGCAAACCGAAAAAGATGCATCTCATGATTTTTTTAGTTCTGCCGGCTTATGGAAAGGAAGGGATATTTCTCAACACGAATTACGTGAGCAGGCATGGAAAAGGGACTAATACTATGTGATACTAATATCATCATCGAGTTTTACAAAGGCAATTGAAAATAATTTGGGTTTTTTCACGCTAAATGTGAAAGACTTTAGATTTATCAAAGAGTTAAAGTTGTTTGGAATATAAAAAACGGCATCAATCCCAAAACCGAAGGTACTTTTACCCACGAGCTAACGGTGGAATTTCTCTTACAAAAAGCTCGCTTTATAAAAGTAAACGCAGCCAATTTCGGGGTTTGCCCATTGTGGCATCGTGGTGCCGGCGATGCAGCCTGGCTGTTTGTGGATGAGGTGGTGGTGGAGTAAATTTTTTGAATATTGTAAATCTCAAGTAATGTTAAAAAAAGCCTGTAATTTTATGGTTTGATATGGCACTTCCAATAAATATAGACGAACTTATCAACGGGCGCATTGTAGAATGGGATCGAATTGAATTTAAAAAAGGATGGAATCCCAAAGCCATTATCCATACAATGAGTGCATTTGCCAATGATATTAACGACTGGGGTGGTGGTTACATTATTATTGGTTTGGAAGAAGAGAAAGGTAGGCCAATTTATCCACGCATCGGGATAGATCCAAATAGTTTAGATGCCATCCAGGGAGAGTTGCTAAAACTGAGTTATCAAATAGAGCCTAACTATTTTCCAATTTCACAACCTCTGGTATTTCAGGGTAAGCATATTTTCATAGGGTGTGCCTACAATATGATGTTTAAATATCTTTTTGTATCTTTGCTATATTAATTGATATTAAAGGTTTTTAACCCAACACTAAATGAAAATATTAGAAAAAAATAGAAAAACAATTGTTGTT
>Ga0307990_1000272_pt1 | contig 49718 bp, 56 predicted proteins | sample EllFjometagen129_FD_203168 | JGI IMG/M metagenome (GOLD analysis project Ga0307990, IMG submission 203168) | Marine microbial communities from Ellis Fjord, Antarctic Ocean - #129 | ecosystem: Environmental > Aquatic > Marine > Unclassified | place: Southern Ocean | collected 2014-10-08
GAATACCCCAGGGTAGTTGTGCTTACTTTTTAAAAACCTGCTCTGCTCTTAAAAATAATTCACGGTGTGACTTGTGTCCGAGTATAGTCATCCGATGAATTACTCCCGGAAGTAGTACCAGTACTACCCGCATAACGTCATTTGCTTAAACATTATTCATCGGATGACTTTTCCTGATCACCCGATATGAGTTACACCTTGAATAAGGCCGGGCAATAACAGAGGTTAGAGGGGAGATGGGAGAAATTGGAGTGATGGAGTAATGTTGAGCGAAGCGAAATCCCGCTTTTGCGGGAGAGTGATGGAGTGATGTTGAGCGAAGCGAAATCCCGCTTTTGCGGGAGAGTAATGGAGTGATGTGGCAAGATCAAACATCTTACATCGGATTTCTAATATCAGATGTCCGATGTGTGATGTTTGATATAGGATTGTACATTTTCAACAGGATTTTTTATAGAGTATCTTTTTGATTTGATACTGAAAAAACACTTACGAAAGTCACACCGTGAAAAAGCCCGGGCAGTTGCGCTCTATTTTTAAAAACCTGTTCTGCTCTTAGAAAAAATTCACGGTGTGACTTCTGTTCGAGTATAGTCATCCGATGAATTACTCCCGAGGGTAGCCCTATTTCCAAATGCAAGGTTTCATTTGCTTTTGCACTATTCATCGGATGACTTTTCCTGATCACCTGATATAAGTCACACCGTGAATAAGCCCAGGCAGTTGCGCTCTATTTTTAAAAAACTGCTCCACTCTTAGAAATAATTCACGGTGTGACTTCTGTCCGAGTATTGTCATCCGATGAATTACTCCCGGAAGTAGTACGAGTACTACCCGCATAACGTCATTTGCTTAAACATTATTCATCGGATGACTTTTCCTGATCACCTGATATAAGTCACACCGTGAATAAGCCCAGGCAGTTGTACTTTACTTTTAAAAAACCTGCCCTGCTCTTAAAAATAATTCACGGTGTGACTTCAGGTCGAATATAGTCATCCGATGAATTACTCCCGGGAGTAATACCGGCACTATTCGCAAAATGTCAGTTGCTTAAGCATTATTCATCGGATGACTTTTCCTGTTCGAGTATAGTCATCCGATGAATTACTCCCGGAAGTAGTACCAGTACTACCCGCATAACGTCATTTGCTTAAACATTATTCATCGGATGACTTTTGCTGATCACCCGATATGAGTTACACCTTGAATAAGGCCGGGCAATAACAGAGGTTAGAGGGGAGATGGGAGAAATTGGAGTGATGGAGTAATGTTGAGCGAAGCGAAATCCCGCTTTTGCGGGAGAGTAATGGAGTGATGTGGCAAGATCAAACATCTTACATCGGATTTCTAATATCAGATGTCCGATGTGTGATGTTTGATATAGGATTGTACATTTTCAACAGGATTTTTTGATATAAAATTCTTCTACCCCCCCGAAATAGTCACACCGTGAATAAGCCCAGGCAGTTGCGCTCTATTTTTAAAAAACTGCTCCACTCTTAGAAATAATTCACGGTGTGACTTCTGTCCGAGTATTGTCATCCGATGAATTACTCCCGAGGGTAGCCCTATTTCCAAATGCAAGGTTTCATTTGCTTTTGCACTATTCATCGGATGACTTTTCCTGATCACCTGATATAAGTCACACCGTGAATAAGCCCAGGCAGTTGCGCTCTATTTTTAAAAAACTGCTCCACTCTTAGAAATAATTCACGGTGTGACTTCTGTCCGAGTATTGTCATCCGATGAATTACTCCCGGGAGTAATACCGGCACTATTCGCAAAATGTCAGTTGCTTAAGCATTATTCATCGGATGACTTTTCCTGGTCACCTGATATGAGTCACACCGTGAATACCCCAGGGTAGTTGTGCTTACTTTTTAAAAACCTGCTCTGCTCTTAAAAATAATTCACGGTGTGACTTGTGTCCGAGTATAGTCATCCGATGAATTACCCCCGGAAGTAGTACCAGTACTACTCGCATAACGTCATTTGCTTAAACATTATTCATCGGATGACTTTTCCTGGTTACCCGATATGAGTCACACCGTGAATAAGCCCGGGCAATAACAGAGGTTAGAGGGAAGAGGTTAGAGGGGGGAGAAATTGGAGTGATGGAGTAATGTTGAGCGAAGCGAAATCCCGCTTTTGCGGGAGAGTAATGGAGATGGGATGGAGAGACGCACAGCCTGCCCCGACTTTTCGGGGGACGTGCGTCTGGAGTGATGGAGTGATGTGGCAAGATCAAACATCTTACATCGGATTTCTAATATCAGATATCCGATGTGTAATGTTTGATATAGGATTTTTCATTTTCAACAAGATTATTTTTTCAGCACCTTGTGGCTTTGATATTCAAAAAAGAACGATAGTCACACCGTGAAAAAGCCCGGGCAGTTGCGCTCTATTTTTAAAAACCTGTTCTGCTCTTAGAAATAATTCACGGTGTGACTTGTGTCCGAGTATAGTCATCCGATGAATTACTCCCGGAAGTAGTACCAGTACTACCCGCATAACGTCATTTGCTTAAACATTATTCATCGGATGACTTTTGCTGTCCGAGTATAGTCATCCGATGAATTACTCCCGGAAGTAGTACCAGTACTACTCGCATAACGTCATTTGCTTAAGCACTATTCATCAGATGACTTTTCCTGGTTGTATGAAAACAATTTCGACATCTTTTCCACAATCTTATCCCGGCTTTTGAGGATGTCTTCTTTTTTTACTTTTTTGATTTCGTTATGGAGTTTTTCGTATTCCTTTCGGGCTGCTTTGGTCATATTGGGGAGCACCTTGTTGCGGATTTCGTCTCCTGCATCCTTGAGTGCATAAGTAAGATTTTCGGCATCTATTTCTTTTAAAAGCGCCTTTATCTTTTCGTTCGACAGTTCCTTAATTTCATCGAAGGAAGAAATTTTCTCCTTTTGCTCCTCAATCTTTTGCTTAACACTTGCCACTGTATCTTTTACTTTTTTCCCGGTAACGGCCTTTACTTCACGGCTCAGATCGCCGGCTTTTTCAAGGATAGTGCCTGCACCCGCCTTTGTGCATTGCTCTTCCACACGAATGATGAAGTCGGAAAGTACGTTCATGTAATTGATAAAAGCCTCGTAGGGTGAGTTGTATGGGTTGAAATATTTATGCACATCACCATCCGAAAACCACTTGGTACACATATAGTAGAAGTGATCGCTGTTTTGCAATCGCCGCCAGTCGCCCAGAATTTCAAGATTCTTGCACTTATTCACCTTGCTTTCAAGACTATAAAGCTTGCTAAACGCTTCGTCCTGCATTTCGTTGCCCAACCAGGCAGTAATATCCCGTTCCTCGTCGGCCCAGGAAATGGGATTGGGAACATGAATTGCCGAAACCGGTTTTAGCTTTTTGCTTATCTCCGTGGGTGTGGAAAACCTGAAATTGGTATCTTTCAGCACTTTTGAAGGCAGGCTTTTCATGAAATCGAAAATTCCTGTTTCCATCCACTGGTGCTCGCCAAAGGTTTCATAATCCATAAACAAATTCACGGTTTCTTCCTGCTTATCAATTTCGTTGAGCCATTTCACAAACTTCGCATCGGTTAGAGGCCACTCCTCCCATCCCTGGTGCGAGAACCTGAATGCGATATCATCGCTCAACTTAAAATTCTTGAGTAAAATTTTAAGTTTTGGATTCCGTGCATTGCAATACAAGTGGTTGGGGCTTTTCCAGCCCAGCACATGTTTGGCACCTTCGGTAAGCATGGTTTCAAATCCCAGGTTATGCACCATCTCCCCTATTTCGTCTGAATAGATCAACTCGGTGTTGCGGAATGCTGTGGGCTTTTTCCCGAACAATGCTTCAACCCTGGCGCTGTGCAATTGCACCTGATTCCTGAATTCATCAGGGCTTTTCAGCGATGACAACGAATGTGAATAAGTTTCACCAAGAAATTCCACATTTCCTGTAGCAGCCAGTTCCTGAAAGCTTTTTAATACTTCGGGTGTGTATTCTTCGAACTGCTCCAGCGCACTGCCACTTATCGAAAATGTAACTTTAAAATCTTTGCCGTGCTTATTGATAAGTTCCAGCAGCAGTGCATTCATCGGGAGATAGCTCTTTTGAGCAATTCGGTTGAGAATATGCTTATTCTCAAAATCATTGTAATAATAATGATCGTGGCCCATCTCAAAAAACCTGTAAGTTTTGAGCCTGAACGGCTGATGAACCTGGAAATAAAAACAAATTGATCTCATGAGGATATTGGTTAATCGTTAATGGTTAATCGTTATTGGTTAATAGTTATTGGTTAATAGTTAATAGTTATTGGTTATTGGCCCCGAAAAATAGAAAATTTTTAATTTTCGTAATTTTTCGAGGGTGCTCGGGCAAAGCCCGGCATTATTAGTTATTAGCGCTTCGCGCGTCATTTATCCGCCAACAGGCGGATGTCATTAAATGTCATTGGTAGTTAATTATTGCCAAATTAGTTTTGCATTTTTTCAATAATCATTGATATTTAATTCATTGTTTTGCATTTGTAGCGCAATTGGCCAGCCCCTTTAGGGGTTTGGGGTGCGTAGGCATTGTAGCAAGCAACAATCATCTTATTTGTTAAAATTGGCCATTGCCGGGAATTAGTTTTTGTCTAATACTTGCTTGTAAACCTCAATAACCTCCTGCGCTGCTTTGTCCCATTTTAAAGCTTCTACTTCTTGTTTTCCATATTTTCTAAATTCTTTTCCTAATCCTTTATAGTGCAACAACCCATAAATAGCATCGGCTAAACCGCGGATATCCCAAAAATCAACTTTCATGGCATTTTTCAAAACTTCCGCTACACCGGATTGTTTTGAAATGATCACAGGCACACCGTGCCGCATAGCCTCTAAAGGCACCAGCCCAAATGGTTCCGACACCGAAGGCATCACAAACACATCACTGAACTTAAACATCTTGTCAACATCCTGCCCCTGCAAAAAACCTGTGAAATGAAACTTTGTTCCAATGCCCAGCTCCGCCACCCGTCTTACCAAACCATTCAGCATATCGCCTGAACCGGCCATCACAAAACGTACATTCGAATCTTTTTTTAAAACAATATTTGCAGCTTCCACGAAATATTCAGGGCCTTTCTGTTGGGTTAACCTGCCCAGAAAAGTTACCACTTTTTCATTTACATGCCTTTCTTCCTCAATATTGCTGATGTCAGCAGGCTCGATGGCATTGTACACTGTAATCACTTTTTCGGGATTGATGCCATACTTTTCGATGATGGTGTCCCGTGTAAAATTACTCACAGCAATCACGCGGTCAGCTTCTTCCATGCCCTTGCGCTCAATATCATAAACGCCCTGATTGATGTGTTTCCCCGAGCGGTCGAACTCCGTGGCGTGTGTATGCACAACCAAAGGTTTCCCGCTGATTTTTTTCGCGGCAACACCGGCAGGATATGTCAGCCAGTCGTGGGCATGAATTACATCAAAATCTGTTTTACTGCTCAATCCGCCGGCAATTAATGCATAGCGCGAAACTTCCGCCATAAGATCGGAGCCATACTTTCCCGAAAATTGAAACTTGGTTTTCAGGACTTTGTTTTTTAATAATATTCTATCTTCATCTAAATTCGATTCCTCTGCCATTTTCCTGAAAGCTTCCGGACTTACATAAGGAATCAGGTTAGAGCCAATTTCCATGTAGGTAAGTTGTTTCCAAAAGGTAAGAAAATCTTTATCGGCAGTACTGATTTCGATATCACTGGCATTAACAAGGCGCACAGCATCTTCGTCTTCATCGCCGTATGCTTTGGGAACCACAAATTGAATTTCGACATTCTGCCTGGCTAAACCTTTGCTTAGTCCAAAACAGGCCGTGCCCAATCCTCCGGTAATATGTGGCGGGAACTCCCAGCCAAACATGAGTATTTTCATTGTTTTAGTTTATTAAGTGTTTACCACCAAGACAATTATTTTTACGCGAGGCCAAAATACCTCCCGCAGATTTCGCAGATTTTCGCAAATACAATCCGCGTTAATCTGCGAAATTTGCGAGAAACCTAACTTAATAGACAGACTTAAACTGAACATTGCATGCATCAGACCTATACATTATTGATCATCTTCTCGATGCGGAGCAACTCGGCAACCGCTGTGGCCATAGAAATTGCTCCTGACGGTTTGTGTGGCGGATCACCGTCAAATAACTCCGAAATGGTTCCAATACCATATTCCTGCATTTCCGGCTCAAAAGATGTGTACATATTTTTAATCACGGATAAACCGCTTTTTCCATAAACACGAAAATAGGCTTCAGCAAAATGCCCCAACATCCACGGCATCACCGAACCCTGGTGATAAGCCTCATCGCGCTGTTGAATATTGCCACGGTAAACACCTTTGTATTTTATATTTTTTGGTGACAGCGTGCGTAAACCCCGTGGAGTTAGCAATTCCCACTCTATCACATCCAGGACTCTTTTCTTTTGCAAATCATCCAACGGTGAAAATGGAAGGCTGACTGCCATCAACATATTAGGCCTTACCGACCATTCTTTAAAATCACCGTTTGTATAGTCTGCAAGGTATCCTTTCTTTTCATCCCAAAAATTTTCGATAAATGATTGCTGTAATTTTATAGCAACCTTTTCCCATTTATCAGAAAAAGATTTATCACCTGCATTTTCAGCCAATACAAGGCTGAACATAATGGCATTGTACCAAAGTGCATTTACTTCAACAGGATTACCTATTCGAGGTGTAACGGGCTTTCCATCAATTACAGCATTCATCCATGTAAGCGCATATCCGGGCTCACCGGCATACAATAAGCCATTTTTCTGCATGCCAATGTTGAACCATGTTCCTTCGGCATAAGCATCCAGAATTTTGTTAATAACACTTTTATAGATTGACCAATTTTTTTCTGTTTCGCCGATGTAATCCACATATTTCTGCAAAGCCCAAAAAAACCATAGCTGGGTATCTACCGAATTGTATTCGGTTTTTTGGTTAAGAACTGCACCCGGGAAAAACGGCCCTTGCATTCTTCTGATCATCGAATTGAGGACGAAAGCATAAGTCGTTGTATCACCTTTGGTAAGCAAGAGGCCGGGCAAAGCCATAAATGTATCTCTGCCAATGGCGCCAAACCAGGGGTAGCCGGCAATTACATCAATTTTATCATCCCTCTTTACAACAAATTGCTCCGATGAATTTAAAAGACAGTTTTTAAAACTATCCCTGGGAATTCGTTTTTTGATTTCTGCCGAAAATTTTTGTTTCATTCCGGCTGGCAGAATCTCTTTTGTTCCTGCCGAAACAACAATGCTTTCGCCCTGCTTCATCTGCAACTCAAAAACTCCCGGAACATAGAGATCTTCGAGATAATCGTAGCCTCTTAATTTTTCGTGGGTGTATTCGATATTATGGTACCAATCGGGCAAATGACTGTATTTAACTTCTTTAGTGAATTGAATAACCAGCGGTGTGTAACCATCGTACATTGTAAATTCAGCGCCATTTTTTACCGCTAAGTAACTTTTATTTACATCATCATTTACTTTAGATAAAGCATGTATGTTCCTGAAAGCAAGAAAGGGTTTGAACCGCAACCAGGTTTCAGAGTGTGCTTCAACGAGGGTGTATTTCAACAGCAATAAATCTTCGAGCGAAGAAAACATCATTTCTCTTTCAAGCACTATTCCCCCAACCCGCCAGGTAATTCTGGATGTTGGGTCAAGCTGGAAATCTCTTACATACTTATGTCCTTTAGGAGAATAGACATTATCGCGGTATTTATGTATGCCCAGATTAAATTCAGTTTCGTTTTGAATTACGGTTTCGTAAAATGATGAAAGCAAAACATGTGGATCGTTGCCAAACTGCGGTTGGGGAACAATAAGCATCCCATGATACTTACGTGTGTTGCAATTTACAATGGTGGTATTGCAAAAAGCTCCTGCCCTGTTGGAGCGCAAAAGTTCATGTTTCAAGGAATACTCAAGGTTAATCAGTTTCTTTTTATCAAATTTGATGTAAGCCATCTTTTTGTTTATCTGATGTAAATTAAAAAACGATTTGTAAAAATGAGACCAGTCTAAAAAGCCTCAAAACCCCTAAATCCCCTGAAGGGGACTTTCTCAAAATGCCGATTTTGATCAGGAGATCAAAGGTACTAAAATTAAAGGGGGGACTTTTAAGAGAAATATTCTTAACGTAAATTTAATTGTTGGCCGTTATCTAAGACCCCCTCTAACCTGCCTGGCCGGCAAGGCTGGCTCCTCCGCCAACTGGCGGAGAGGATGCCATCGCACTGTCCGTTACAGTGGCTTGTGCAACTGGGCTTCCTTTCCGCCAACTGGCGGCTTCGCCGCCAGCCAAACCCTCCCCTCCACCAATTCATATAAAGACTTGTCATTCCGAGTTCCAAGCCGCTGAAAAGCGGCCTCAAAGTGTGATGACAAAGGAATAGATTTCTTGCCGCACGTGCGGCATCGAAATGACCCTGTCCATGGGTTGGTTTGGGATGAGGGGAATCGGGCGCTTTGCGCCCGATTCCCCTCATCCCCCCTACTCAAACTGAAGCTTTGTAACCTCGAAGGAGCGAAGCAACCTGCCCCGTTTTTTCGGGGATTGAGACCTGCCTCGCCTGCACTATTGCATAGACCATCGGCAAGGCGGGGGTCTGTTTTTCAACACCTTACAAATAGTTGTCATTAGTAACGTAGTGAAGAATCTATTAAAATTAATCGGATGCCATTGAAAATAACCCGGGAAAAAACACTCCTCAACTAAAAAAAACCACTTACAGGAAATGAAATAATAAACCAATAAATAAAAGGCAGTGTAATGAGCCCGGCCAGGGTAGTCGTGAATACATTAACCATCGCCGAATTTTCATCGGCATCATAAGTTTTTGCCAGTATCACGAGGATTGCCATACAGGGCATTGCAGACTACATTACAATTGCACCAAGTGCTGGAAAGGAAAGCGATAGTCCGGCAACCCGGATAAGAAAAACCAATATGAAAAACACCAAAAAAGGCACTATTAACAATTTGTTAAAGTTGAGCACAAGTACATCCACACTAAAATCTTTCAGCTTTGGTTTGAAGCCGGCAACCAACATTCCAATATAAATCATCGACAAGTACAAGGTACTGCTCCCCACCCCCGAAAATGTTTGCCTTACAGTAACTGGAAGACCCAGGTTGAAGACCATAAAAAGGAAGCCTGCAACAAAGGCAATGGTGTTGGGGTTGATCAGTTTTTTGAGATTTGAAAAAAGATTGGCAGAGTGTCGGCTGTCCAATCTGTAAATGCCGTAGGTGTAAATAATGGTCATTTGCGCGATATGATAAACTGCCGCGTAAAAAAGTGCAGGTGTATCAGGGAATAATGCATCGATGAGGGGATAACCCAAAAAAACAACATTACCAAAGTAGTATGCAAAACATGCACCGACTCCTTATCGCGGGGTAATCGGAAAACTTTCGCTGTTATCCACCCTAATCCATATTGGAGGAATAAAAATGGATAGGAAAGCAGGAAAACTATTAGTCCATTGCCCAATAATTCGCCGGAATACTCAAACCCTGAAATTGTAGTAAAAATCAACAGGGGCAGGGTAAGGTTGAAAACCAGTTTTTGCAAACCCTGCTTTACTTCTGTTCCAAGCCACTTCAGTTTGAACGAAGTAAAACCAATCAAAGTGAGTAAACCGAGGATGGTTACTTTGTCGAGGATAATTTCAAAACCTGTCATATCGCAATTTAGCTTAATTATTATTTTATCAAATAAATTTCAAATATCCTGTCGGTGGCAGAGCTTGTTCCTGTTGGGCGAAGGAAAACATTGGGCTCAGAGCTTTCCAATCCGCCAACACTATAACCTATCAGGGTTTTTCCGGCAGGTAGTTTATCATAATCCACAATTTTGCCATGCAATAATGGTATGCCCTTAACGGGGATAAAATTGGCACTTGCCCCAAGCAATCCCGGCATTTTAATATCCAGCACATATTCCTCCAGATGGCCATCATTAAATCGGGTAACCTGGCTAATGGTATTTACCGAAGGTACCAGGGGATCATTAACTATTTCTCCGGTTTCGGGGTTGGGAACAAACTTTGCCATCCCACCAAAAAAAAGATTATCCATTCGATTGGCACTTTGACGATAAACCGAAACACAAGCACTGTGATAATGGCTGAACTGCTGCTCAAAATTATCGATGGCCTCATAGCCGTCTGCGAAAATATTTACAGGCGACAACCATGGGAAATTCCGGTGATACTGAAAAACGCCGCTAAAGGCAGTGTATCCAAAATCGCCATTTGGGAAAATTTGGGGAAGTAAATTGTAATCCCTCCTATGAAAGTTTGCCGTATCACGAAGAGCAGTGAAACCATTAATACGCATTTCACCATTTTCATCCAACAAACTAAATTTCCTGATTTCGTTTGTATATTTTTGAACGTGCCCCTGATTGGGTCGGGCATCATAGCGCCCGTCAAAACGGTTGCCGAAGACAAGAAGAAATTCATTGTCAATCTTCCCAAGATAGCCGCCCGAGACTGCCATTTGTTGGTTTTCGATTTGATAAAAATACGGCAAGATTTCACCCCCGGATTTTACAGCCCCGATCAATCCGGGAACATCAACAATCGTTAGGCGGGGAAATGTTTTATAATCCTGAGCCGCTTCACTCCAACCATAACCACCAATTAACAAAAGTTTTTTATCATCCTGATAAAAGGACATATTTGTGGATTGCAATTGTTCGAAAAGATTATCGGGCAAACCATCAATGGACTTTTTCCATGTTTTATTTTTTATAGGATCGACAACCCAAATATTTTTATTGGATTTATCAGCAGGGTAGGCACGATCAGGCCTGTGGTCGTGAAGTCCGTCAATACGACCTCCAATTATAAGCCACTGGCTGTTGTAAACAGCAGAGGTATAGGAATTAATCGCCGGAAAATCTGCTATTTCAATTTCTACAATTTCAAGATTAAGTAAAAATTCGGATTTGTTTTCGTTGCAGGATAAGAGGGTTACAATTATAAAAATTGCCATGAGTTTTTGTAAATTCTTGATCATACCATTTCAGTTTATTGTTAAACTTAAGGCACAAAAGTAATATCAATCAAACAATTTAAAATCTTTTGTGTTAATAGATTTGAAATTGATGAAACACTATATGTCGAAAATAATAAACAACTTTCCTTTATTCCCAATTAGTGTAATTGTATTTCCCGGCGAAGTGCAACCTTTGCATATTTTTGAGCCACGATACAAACAACTTATTGGGGAGGCGCAGGAGAACAAGACAACTTTTGGAATACCTTTTTTGACCAATGATACCATTTGCCAGTTTGGTTCAGGAGTGGTAGTTCATAAAATATTAGCTACCAGCCCAACCGGGGAAATGGATATTTTGGTAAGGGGTGTAAATCTATTTAGAATAAAGGCATTGGAAGAACAATTGCCTGGAAAATTATATGGCGGAGGAACTGTTGAGTTTCTTGATGAAATGAATAAAACTGTTTCGCAGGAATTGAACGACTTGTACAGGAACTATAAAAAGGAGATTGCCACAATTAATAAAGAAAAATCGGCACCAGTTAATATAATTACGCCATATCAAATACTTGATATTGCCGGCCAGTTACCTCTGGAATTAGATGAAAAATACGAAATACTTAAAACCACCAGTCACGAATCGCGGGAACAGTTGATTTTTGAAAAGTTAAATTTTTTGATAATGATAAATAAAAAACTTGAAGAGGTGGGATACAGGTTTTATTTAAACTAATATTTGAGACCAGTCTAAAAAGCCACAACACCCCTAAATCCCCTAAAGGGGACTTCCCTAAACTACTGATTTTTAGTACTTCTTCCGTAAGATGACGGATTGGAGTAAAAAGGACTAAAAATCAGTAGTATTGGAGTATTTAGATTACACTCATATTCTAATAGAAGTCATCGTTCTTGGGTATCAGGGAGTTTATTTATTACCTTGAAATGTGCAAGGAATTTTTTCACTCTTGCTTGTTAATCTGTAATATTCCCCATCCTTAATCATTAATGCTTCAGGTATTGCGAATTCAGTACGAATAGGAACATCAATAGCTATTATCTTACCATTAAAAAGTGAACTCATTTTTTTTACTTCAGTATGTGCAATAATCATAGTTTTGGCTTTATAATAATTCAGGATTGAGGTAACTTGTTTTTCTGAAACCGGGTCAGTATTAAATCCATCCAAAACATAAGCACGAAACCAAAGCGGGCCTTCGGCATTTAGTATTAATTCGGCCAAATCAGCATTTGGCAAAGGTCTGCCGGGATCACCGGCAAGGTATTCTTGCAAAACATTATTTATTGTTTCTATACTTAGCCTGCGGCCATAAATTGCAGGAGAAATCCCTGCATGTGAAAAAATGTTGTCATTAATTTTAATCACTGTATTTCTTGTCCTCAGCCAATGCCCGAGCACTGAGTTCATATTGAAAAAATCAGCATAATCACGGGAAAAGTAATTAGAAAAAAGTTCGTATTTCCGATTTAAATAGCGCGTATCGTTGCTCATAACCATCACCTCATGATTTCCCAGGAGCATGTGTACCCTCCCGCCTTTTTCACGGGCTTGCATGTCGAGATTATAAATAAACCAAAGGCTCTCGGTTACCTCATTGCCACGATCAAAAACATCGCCTAAAAATACCACGTGGCCATCATCCCAAATCCAATTCAAATCTTCATCAATTATTTTATTGATTTTAAGGTACTCGGCCAATGCACAATAATGCCCGTGTATATCGCCGATGGCCAATACATTTTTCACATCCTGATAATCCGATGGATCCGTGTCAAATTGTTTTTGGATGAGATAATTCATCGAATCGCCGGCAAAGCCTTTCAAACTTGCCTTATCGGAGTTTACACTAAAGAAGTCGTCTTTTATTACAGGATAATTGATTGTGGTATCATAAAACATATAAAACATTCGAACCGTGGTATCGTCAACCCAATCGATATGCGGGCCGTCAGTATAGTTGGGAAGGTCGGTATAATAATTTCGCATTTCAATTATCCTTACAAGATAAGCAGCAACTTCGGGATAGTTGACCATATTGGCATAGTCGAGTGCCGTTAAACCATTTGTATTTTCATATTCTACATCAGCGCCATGCTCAACCAACATTCGCACACAATCTAATTTACCAGCCCTGGCAGCGATAATTAATGCTGTATTTCCTTTCTTTACTACTGCACCTAAATCGGCATCATTGTTTATAAGTAAATGTAATATTCTCAAATCATTTTTTGCAACGGCGTTAATAAGCGGAGTCTTTTCTTTACTGGCAAGATTAATATCAGCTCCCCGATCGATTAGCATTTGCACAGCTTTCAGGTTTTGCTCACGGACGGCATAATTTAATAAGGTAGTTTTATCGTTGTTGTAGAGTGCATTAATTTCAGCACCTGCATCCAAAAAGGTCTCAAGCACTTCAGTTTGTCCACTACTGATGGATTTCAATAGATCTTTTTCAGGAATGTCTGACATTGCATCAGCAAACTGAATAATTGAAAACAACAGGGTTAATATGTAAATCAAGCGAATTTTCATTTTAATATTTTAATGAACATGATATTATTGAGTTTTTAAATATCATTTTCCAAATAAATAACTCATTATAAATGGGCAATGTTCATATTATTCGGTGAATTTATCCTCACTCAGGCATCTCTCCAGGAAATCTATTTTAATTAAATAGTCATTATCTATAATCTCATAAAATTCATCAAAATAATTAAATGCATCTTTTCGCTGCCTTTTCCCGAGGGGTTCAAAATTTTCGTATAGATCATAGATTTCGGCCTTTTTGGCTTTGAAATACTCAAACTCTTCTTTGAATTGTTCCATAGAGCGGCAATATCCCCTGAACAGACGATCAGATACCGATTCGATCTCAAACCTGGGAAGTGGCCTGGCATAAATTGTATTAACAATTCCACTCCAATCGAAATCGTAAGGAATGGCATAGGCAGGTTTTGCCGTGTCGGTTTTAAATAATTTTATGTTGTGTAGCGTAGAAACAGCCCAATCAGTGTTGCCAATTAAATATTGAAAAATAGCAAGCCGGGTCATATAGTCGTACCGGGTACTATCCTGAAAAACATATTTTTTCTCGAATTCCTTCCCGCCAATCCGGTCGGCCAAAACATCGTCAGGTTCAATAAAAAACGCGTTACTCTCCTGCGATTTTTTCCCCGAGGGTTCATCAACATAATTGATAATTGCCGGCCTAACCCTATAGCCGGTGTCGGTAATAATATTGTAAACACGATAAACCAGGTATTCGCTCACATTGTATTGTCTATATACTTTTGAGTTTGGCCTGCAATGGCTTACGAGCTTTATCTTATCTATTCCATCAAATAAAGTCCCCTTAACCTGTTTCTTTTTAAAATTGATTTTAAGTGGGGGAAATACACAATTATCATCATCCCGTCTAAAATTACCACGGGTCATGATTTTCACATTCAGCCGTACAGTATCGCCATTTTCGATGTACTCAAGCAAGGCAGTATGTTCTGAACGATCATCACCAATATCATCAAGTATTGTTTTAAAATCGCCACGCAGTGTAATGTTGAGCATTTCATGCGAAGAAAATAATGCTTTTGGTTTGCCTATTGAATAATCCTGGGTAAAGGCTACCGATGATAGCATCAGGGTAAACAAGCAAAAAACTATGTACCTGGAATATTTCATTTAATAACCCTAATCTTTTTCATCGTCCTTAAATGAGAAATTGTCGATCTGGTCGGCTTCAAAAAAGTTTGTCGAATATTTATCCCAGAAATAATAAATGGTTATCTCGGCAGTATCGCGCAGGAAATTTATTTTGCCAATTTCAACGCGGTTAATTTTCAAACCTGTCCGTTTTTCAAGGTCTGCAATAAACTTTTTTTGGTTTTGTGGTTTTATCAAGTCAATCTTTTCATACACAATTGTCTTACTCGATTCGTGCTTGAAACTCCAGAAATATTCGATAACATAAGCAATTACACTTAAAACTATGTTGGCAAACAGCAGCTCAATGTAGCTTATTTGCTTGTTGGATAAGGCATTAATCACCGAAATACAAATGACCAGGAAAAGATAAGTCATCTCTTTAATCGGGATAGGATTTGTCCGGTAACGGATAATGCCAAAAAGGGCAAAAAAACCAAGGGCAAAGCCCAATTGCAAATTTACATTCTGCAACAGGTACGAAAGCAAAAACACCGAAATACCAATAAGGACATAGGTAAAGAGATAATCCTTTCGGCGATTATTGTTATAATAAATGTACCTTACAATGATTAATGTAAAGGTTAGATTCAGGAAAAACCTGAAGGCCATCATCAGAAAAGCGTCCTGATTATAAAAATCTATTCCGAATAGTTTCGGATCAGTAATTAATTGAAGCATATTTACTGTTATTACTTAGTTTTTGTAATGATAAAAATTTTTGTTTAAACCGATTGTATTTAATTGCCGTGTTCAGCAAAACCGTCCCCATGCAATACTTACTAAAGTTCATCGATTTGATTTGATTTTCGTTAAAAATATTTTTCAAATCCGACTTACCCGAACTTTTTCCCTGTTTAATTTCAGCAATTGTTAATAAAGGGAATCCGGCAGTTTTGTTGCAATAATCAAATTTTAAATCAAGGTCTATGGTAACTCTTTCGGCATTGAGCTTATGAATCAGGGTAATCCTGCTAAAATTGTTGTTGAGAACGGGATAAAGTATTTTTGCCCGATAAGGAGTCACTTTCTTTAAAAACTTCTTCTCTTCTGCACAGAACTTCTTGTTTCGGTTAGCGGTTTGAATTCTTTTTTTCCTTGTTAAGCCCTTGTTCGATTTGTACTTGACCTCAAAAAAAACCTGACCGCTATTCAGGTATTCGCGTTTTCGCACCTTGAACCTGTTGAGTTTCCTGTTGTGATGGTCATGGTACATGTTATGCCCAACAGTATCGTAATAAGTTGAGGTGTATGAAAATATTCTTTCTTCGTTGATATGAAGTACGCGATAATATTTTGATGCTAATTGAAGGATGGCCGGAAGTTGATCGAACCTGAAAACAAATTTCGTATCGAAACGGTCCATAAGCTTCACGCTGTCCATCTCTTCGAGGTTTATACTTTCGAAGGATTGGACAGCGTGTTTTACCGCGTCGGCAGGAAGGATTGTATCCCGATTAAATAAATAATCATTTTTCCAGGCTGTCATTTTGTATCCATCTATTTAATCTGAAAAATTCATAAATTTTTCACTCTGCAGGCTAAAAAGCCTGTAGAGCCGAATTTTCTTTGGAAATTCGAGGATTAACCCTCGTAAATATTTTAAATAAATATTTACGGCCTTCGGTGATTAATTCACAAATTCAACGAATTTATGAATTAATCAGGTTAAAATCATTCCGGGCAAAAGTAAGGAAATATTTAATGTTCGAAATACAACTTGAGGATACTGAAAATTAAAATCGGATTGGCGGAAGCCTGGTCTCTGCTTGCAGAGCCCAAAGTAATGGAAAGTTGGTTTTAGTGAGGGTAATTATTCATTATGAGCAAACTGATTTTGCTCATATTCTCTCATTATCATGGAGTCCATGCATAAGAGCACCCTTTCGGAAAAAGGGAATTTAAACAGCGTTTTTATTGGGGTAAGTCGTCGATCTATGGTTTTAAGAGGCAGTTTGAGGGCGATTCTATTTGAGTTTGGAAATCGCAATTTAATTTTACCGGCAGTTTCTAAAAGTGCATTAAAAAGCTTTTCTCCCACCGGTAAATTTCTTTTTATTGAGACGAATCTTTTTTTATTGCCTGAGCCGGGATTTGAGTCAGGGCCTGAAATAACAGTATCAGAAAACTTATTCTTGGCAGCATTTTCAGCAACATGAGGCATTTTGAAGCTAAAATTTTTATATGCATCTCTTACCGAAAACAGGCCAGCTCTTTTCTTAATTGCAATTCTACCATCATTGCTTTCAACCACAATCGGTATCAGCGCAACTTCATCCATCAAAAAGAAGTAATCCATAAAGCGGTAGAAATCCTCTGACATTTCATCAAATTTGTCAATTGTGTTATTCAGAGTTTTATCTATTTGCATTAATATTGGTGTCAGTATTTTCGCCATTAGCTTTATTGCCATTTTGAGTAAATTAAGGAAAATCAAACCTCCCAAAGATACGTACCTGGCCATAAAACCGGAAGTTAAAGCAAAAATTTGCTCTAACTGATTTTGTTTAGGCATTTTAATCTTCGGGAAGTTTAATTTAAATGTTGAGGACTTTGGAGGGCGTTTGCCTGCCTCATTCATGGTTGTGGTTTCCGGGTGGTTTTTGAGGTAGTTTACCGGGAAAGCGGGGTCTTGTTTGTACTTTGTTTTATAATTCATTGTCGTAAGGGTTTATCATAATTTTCATTAAATATTTTATTCAGTTTGCGATATTTTTAATTTGATTTTTTGATAATTTTCAAATAAATATCGCTGCAAATATATGCTACAAAAGCTCTTAAATTACAGCGTGATAGCGTTTTATCTAAATAATTTTAAGCTTAAGCTGCTTACTTAAGCAATGAAGTTCCTGGTGAATTTTGATTAAGGAAATAAATGACACACCTTAACTTTGCTTAATTTTATGTCTTAATAATTTGGATTTTTTACTTAAGTTATGTTATCTTTACCGCACTTTTTTTTGCCAACCGGATTTGTGCAGGGCTTCTCATTTCAATTCTATTCTAATCCATAAATTAATGATTACCGGCTCATGTTAGCAGAATTTTCATTTTTACGTCCACCCATCCTCAAGGTCATGCGCTTTGGCAAGACTATGATTCCGGGCATTGAGCGTATTGATGTGATATTTTACGATGCAATTTCAGAGCAGATAATCGGGCGTACATTAACAAAAGAAATGGATGCGCCCTACGGGACAATTGTTGAAGTGAATAAAGAACCCATTAAAACTGAGATTCATAAATTCAGGAAAAAACACAAAAAGTATATTTGGATTAATAAAAAGATCCATCCCTGGAACCCACCGAAACAAGAAAACCTGAACAAGTCGATGCACGATGAATTTGAAAGTGTTGTTTTGGCTATTCCGGTTAAGAGTGTTGAGAATGACTCGCTGCATGATTTGGTATTCTTTTATTTTAACAAGAACCTGAGCAATTTGAGGCTTAGCGCATCTGTTGATGTAAATGTTGATTTAAAAGATTTTGTTGGCAGCGCCTACGAAAACAGCGTTAAGGCCATGGTGCAGGCTTCACAGGAAGATGCTGAAGTATGGGACGATTTCGCCCCGCTTTTTCAAAACAATGAGCAAGCTTACGAAAATTTATCCCGTGAACTCAAAAAAATGCGCAGCATGTACCAGGAACGACTTGTAGCCTCATGCGATTACTACCTGGATAAACTGTCGGTTGAATATGGGAGGAAATATGTTTTTTCGGATGGAGCCAAAGAAGAAATTAAAAAATTTGAAGGCGAATTTTATAAACTCGAGAATGCCATTAGGGCCGGCGTAAGAATTGCAAACAATTTCCAGATACACTCGATTGCTGATACAGTACTAATAAAAGAATCGCATTTAAACTTTAATACCGCAAAACTTATGGCTGATATCCACGATATTCATATTCAAACTGAAATGGAAAAGCCCTTCAACTATTTAAACAATCTTGAAGAAATTGCCGAAGACCTCAGGAATAATAACAAACCGATTACCGGGAAGAATGTAGCTAACCGGATGACCCCAAAAGTTCAGGCTCCTTCCATTACAATGTATTTAAATAGCAATCAGGACAAAATCCTGAAATTGTTCAGCTTTTACAGCGACAAATGGAAAATTCTAAGATCGGATTTTAAACCCACTTTTAACATCCTGGAAAACGCCAAAAACAGACCCCATCAACGATCTTAATTATTTATTTTAGCAATATGAAACCACCCACCCTACCCATTATTGGTAAGTTTATGATAGCAAATGGTAAATTGCTGGAATGTTCTAACTTTGATTTTAATAGCGTTCCGGAAAATTTATCTGTTTATGAAGTTATTCACCTTATCGATGGTGTTCCACTTTTTCTGGAAGACCATTTGGGAAGGTTGATGACTTCGATCCAATTAATCAATCGAAAACCGGATATATCTTTTTTAGGCATAGCCAATGAAATCTATCAGGTGTCGGAACAAAACAAATTTTCAAACGGTAATGTAAAGGTCGTCTGCAATTTTCTCCCAAAAAAGAATGCTCCTGATTTAATACTCATTTTTTTTGTACCTCATCAATATCCTGAAAAGGAAAAATATTTAGAAGGATTTAAACTGCAAAGCCTTGTTATGGAAAGGCCAAATCCCAATGCTAAAGTCATAAATGCAACCCTCACGCAAGAGGTCTTTGATTTAAAAGCACAAAATGATGTAGATGAAATACTATTGGTGAACCACAACAACATCATTACCGAAGGCAGTAAATCAAATATCTTTTTTGTGAGAGAAGATGAAATATTAACCGCTGGTCGTGAGCTTGTGCTGGCAGGCATAACCCGCGATAAAGTAATTGAGATATGTAAACATAATGGGATTGTTTGCAAGGAAACCAAAATCCATTTTGAGGAACTATCTAAAATGTCCGGGGCATTTATTACGGGCACTTCACCGAAAATTATGCCTGTAAACCGGATTAATCAAATCCAGTTTCAAATACAACTTCCGCTTATTATAAAAATCAAAAAGCTTTATGATGAGATGATTTCAAACTACCTGAAAGATTATAAGCGCAAAGAAATCACTGACTTTTCAGGATAAAATCCCTATTCTTCAATCCTGCCCATTGTTCCTGAAGTCACGCGAATTTCAAATTCTTTTTCAGGCTTGGGGTCTTCTGCGTTTTTGTCGTAATAAATCATCCTTAATACTTCATTTCCTGCACCCCTGGTTTCAAATGTAAAAGTGTAAGTTCCATAATCATTTCCTGTTTCTTCCGGGGTTTCAACCACAGGTTCGCCTTTTTGCAGCACCACACTGTTATTCACACCAACAGTTTTCCACATAAAACCTTCCTGCGGATCGCCTTTTAATTGAATTTGAAAAGTTGAACCAATGGCATATTCAAATAACTTACCATCGTCTGCCTCATGAATCATTTTTCCGGTACATGAAGATAAGGTCAACAAAGCAATAATGGTAATTGATAATAATAAAAAATGGTTTTTCATAATCAGTGTTTTAAATTTTTTTTTCTTGCAAAAATATCAAATTCATTGTAAACCTCTTTCCAAATTCTTTCATTTTATCTGAAGATCTGGTCTTTATTTAAAGTGATTTTTTCACACACCCAGAACAATCAGTGATGGTAAAGTTAATTAATAATAATGACTACTAGAATACAGCTAAGCCATATTATATCAACGCCCTATTGCACTTCCCAAATCCCTGAATGGCAGAATCGTCAATCCAAGGATAGATTCATTAGCAAAACAAAGAAACTGCATATATTTAAGACTGAAACTACCAAATACAACTTAAAACCCAGTATGGGTTGAGCTATTATAGATGAGTTACTCAGCAATGAATAATCTTAAACCCAGTATGGGTTTTGTTAAAAAAAATCACTAAAGCTATGAAAGGAAATACCACAACCTCCCGCATGGGCGGGACAGGCTGTACCGGGTTGATTTGGGTTTTTTGACAAATCATTTTCTAAAATAACTTAACCCGTACCGGGTTGAAAGGATTATTAATTGAAGGTGAATTAATCTCTCATTTTTTAGTTAGACAGCTATGCCCTTTAGGAGTAAGCCACAGACAATACAAGCAGAAAACATGAATGACAATTAATTACGGCGAAGCCCAATGCCGAAAAAACAGAAATCTATGATTTCATATTTTTTCGAGCATCCTCGAAAAGTTACGAAAATCAAAGATTTTCTACTTTTCGGGATGACTTTCAATAACGCTCGGCATAATATTTCTCAATCAATCAAGGCCTCCATTGGATATTTAAAATTCTTACCACCTGAAAAGTAAGCCTTTACTGAACCTACCAGAATTCTGGCCTCAATGAGAATTGGAATTTTATTTTTATCGGCAGTAAGCCAAATATCTGCCTCTTCCCCTGCTTTAAAAATTGTTCCTTCGACAAGAGTTACCGAAAACCTGTAACACTGATAAATTTTCCCATCATGGTTTTCAACGGTTTCATTGCCTCGATATCGCCCTGATAATGCATAGATTTTGCCATCAATAATCACATCCAGGGTTATCTTATCTTCCGATTGCATTTTCGAATAATCCATTGAACGGGCATAATAAACTGCCGTAAGCAAATCCATCACATTATTGTTGTAGGGCAAAGTATCGACAGTGTATGGCTTATTGGAGTTTTCGCTTTCGGTAATAATAATGCCTTGTTCCTGAAAAAATTCGAGGCAGTTATTGGCGAGGTAATTTCCTTCCAGTGTTTTCCTTTCGTACCATTTTGGCCTGAAGGAAATAGAATCTGTAACTGACTCGAAATTATCACGTACTTTAAAAAGCCAGTCGTATGTGGGTAATGATTTACCGGAACTTTGGAAGTACCAGTGTCGAAGGTCATCAATTTTCATGGACTCTACTGAAAAACTCACTTTTCCTGCATCTACCCATACAAATTCCCAGTTGTACGAAACGCGGTAATTCAGTTTTTCGCCATCCATAAATGGAAGGTTTTCTATTTGGCTGTATCCATGAAATCCAAAAACAGAAAATATTGAAAGTAATATAAGGGGTAATCGTAAACTTTTAAATGTTTTGAATGACAGGAAGGAATCTGTCTTCAAAGGTGTAGCGTTCTTAAATCTATATGGCTCCTTACTTTCCACGGCCCTGCACTATTATCAAAGCAGTGTAAAACATAATTTTAAAATCCATGGCCAGCGACATATTTTCAACATAAAGGATATCATATTTCAGGCGCTGCACCATTTCGTCAACATTCGAGGCATAGCCAAACTTTACCTGTCCCCATGAGGTGATGCCAGGCTTTATTTTAAACAATAGCCGGTAGTGTGGTGCGCGTTGAATTATTTGATCGATAAAGAATTGCCTTTCGGGGCGGTAGCCTACCAGCGACATTTCACCTTTTATCACGGTAAAAAACTGTGGGAGTTCATCCAATCGTACCTTACGCATAAACTTACCGAAGGTGGTAATGCGGGTATCATTTTCTGATGAAAGTTGCGGTGTACCTTTTTCCGCCCCTACTTTCATCGACCGAAACTTTGGTATCATAAATGATTTTCCATGCAAGCCGATTCTTTCCTGCCAGTAAAATACAGGCCCTTTGGATGATAATTTTACACCTAAAAACAGGAAAATATATACAGGAGCCAACAATACAACTGCAACAAGCGAAGCAACAACATCGATGATTCTTTTTATTGATTCCTGCCAGGGAGGCATCATGTAAGGCGAAATTTGCACAAGCGGTTCAGTAAAGATAGAAGTCGTCTTTACCGACCCAAGCAAATAATCCTGCATTCCGGGAATTATTTTAATAACCACATCTGTATCTTCGATCTCGGTCAATATTTTTTCCACCAATTGTGTTTCCGAGCGTTCGATTGCAATTACCAATTCTTCCACCTCCAAGTCCCTGATAAGCTTTGGCAAATCAGTGTAATGACCAAGCTTAGGCAAATGCTTTTCTAACAAATAATCTTTGTATTCTTTAGCGTTAACAAACCCGACAAACTTATTTCCTGATGATGGAAATTGTCCGTCAAGCTGTTTAAAAAGTTCAACAGCATTTTTATTACTTCCCACAATTATCGTGTTGAAGCCAATAATTTTACGATGTATTTTCTTTACAGTCCGTGTGGTTATTATTAACCTGAAAGAAGAGGTAATTAAAAACTGCAAGCCAAAAAGCACAAGAAACGATTCGAAATAACTCCGGTAGGAAGGCACAACATCATCGAGCAAGAGCGTAAAAAATATAATTACAACCCCAATAAATACCGTGGAGAATGTTTGTGTAATTTCTTTTATTCTTGACTTTCGGAATATTTTGCGGTATGCTCCGGCAATGATAAAAAGGATTAACCAAAAAAATGGAATAATTAAAATACCGATATACAAATTCGGATCACCAATAACGAGCTCCGGGTTATTGAATAAATCAGGATTAACCAAAAATTTTCGGTAGCTAAAAAATATCATCCATGCAATGGCAGCCGAGAAGTAGTCTGCAAAAACATATTTGGCTTGTTGTAGCTTTTTATTCATTTGGCAGAGATGGTATAATTTAACGGTACATCAGTTTAAAATTATCGAGAAAAATATTTGCCTCGGTATCATTATCGGTAATGTAAGTCCGGATTAAAATTTTGAAACTGCTTGCTGAACTGGCACGCACTTTATCGGTAAGGTTTATATAAATTTTATTCCAATCATCCCTTGCATAAAGTACAATAACTTCTGTTTTAATCACTTGCGATGTACTCTGTTCGATTATCCCAACCGAAAAGAAATAATCATTTTTGTAGTTCATCTCCAACAGAACAGGACGCCCGTTGACAGGCAAAATGTAACTATCAAAAGTTGCGGCTTCAAAAACCTGGTGAAGGCTATCTAATGTTATTTTCCCGGAATAGTTGCCTTCATATACATTAGCGCCCTGAACTCTAACTATTGCAGCCGACCCTCCCAAATAACTTGTATCAAGTGATATGGATGGGTCTTCAAAATCTTCCATCCAAACAAATTCGTTGGTTTCACGGTATGAGGTTACAGGTGAAATTGAAACTACAGAATCAGGAATAAAGGTGAAATTATCAATAACAACAGGTTCGAAAAAAGGGTTATTTATCCTGGTTGTGGCAATTCCATTGATTTCTATTCCGGCCTCCAGCCGCAACTCACCAATACCTTCCATCAAAATCGGGATATTGGCAGGCAATTCAAAAACCCCAATGGTAGCGCCATCGGCAAATACCCAAACATCTTTAATAAGTTGCCTGTCTGTTCCCTGGTTCGGATAATAGGTCTCAAAATCGAAAGGCTCAACATGAACATAAGCCGGAATCCCTGGTTTCAGGTTTTCTTCTTTGCAGGAGCTCGTTAAAAATAACAGCGGCAAAAGCAGAACAATGAATATTTGCAATACGATTTTTCTCATCCGGGTTCGGAATTTAAAACAGGCAAATCAAACGGTTTAACAATTTCAATATTGCTGTTTATTGTTTGAAGCTAATACTTGATTTTTTCCAATATCTGATAGGCTACTTCGAGGGCTTGATAACCATCATTTATGGTAACCGAAGGCACTGAATTATGCTCGATGGCATCGGCAAAGCTTGCCAATTCTGTCAAAATAGCATTGTTCTGTTTTATTTCAGGCTTAACTATACTTATCTCCTTTTTTCCTTTTCCGGGGGCCAAATCCAAAACCATTGCAAATGGATCATCAGGATCTTTGTCGATATCTTTCATTTTTACGATTTCCATTTCCTTTGTCAGGAAATCAACCGAAATGTAAGCATCGCGCTGGAAAAATCTTGACTTCCGCATGTTTTTCAACGAGATACGGCTCGCGGTAAGGTTGGCCACGCAGCCATTATCGAACTCAATACGCGCGTTGGCAATATCGGGCGTATCGCTAACAATAGGAACGCCGCTGGCGCTGATCTTTTTTACATTTGATTTTACGACACTCAAAATGATATCAATATCATGAATCATCAAATCAAGAATAACAGGAACATCAGTACCCCGTGGGTTGAACTGCGCCAGCCTGTGCGTTTCGATGAACATGGGATTCTGAATTGAATCTTTCGCGGCAAGAAATGCAGGATTGAACCTTTCCACGTGCCCTACCTGGACTTTCACGTTTGCCTCCTCTGCAATTTTTATCAGCTCACGTGCTTCCCGGGGTGTGGTTACAATCGGCTTTTCGATGAACACGTGCTTCGATTTTTTTAAGGATTCCGAAGCACAATCGAAGTGCGACACTGTTGGGGTAACGATATCCACAACATCTACTGCATCGATGATTTCTTGCAATGAAGAAAACCTTTTTAACCCAAATTCCTGTTCAACTTTATCGGCAGTTTCCTGATTTGGATCATAAAATCCTACCAACTCATACTGCTTTAATTCACGAAGACACTTAATGTGAATTTTACCAAGATGGCCTGCGCCAAGTACTCCAATTTTCAACATATCTCAAAATTTTGATGCAAAAGTAAATTTTTTGGCCTCACCACCTAACCTAAGCGGCACTAATAAAACCTTTCAAAAGGTTATGTTTTTATGGAAGTATTCATTTAAATATTAATATCAATCATCTGGGAATAAATTTGCTACGAAAAAACTAACCATTTTTTATCGAATTAAATGAATATAAAATAGCTGGTGATTTTTTTTTAGGGAAAAGAACACGGATAACACTGATGAAACGGATTAACACTGATCTGTGTTTATCAGTTTAATCCGTGCCTGCCACTTTTTTTCGGGGTCATCCGCGTTCAAAAATACAAATCACGAATTTGGTATAAATAATAAGTAAGCAGGTGAAAGCCTCAAAATTTTTATTCAGAACATCATATTTGATTTGCTAATTTTGCAGCACCTGCAAAAGCAATAAAAATTTTGCCGGTGAACTAATAGCAATTAATGCCGGGCTTTGCCTATGCATCCTACTAATGACAACTTTTTGTAAAACGTTGAAAACCTTACTGTTAAATAGACCCCCGCCTTGCTCGCCTCGCTGCGAAGCGGGCCGCTGGTGTGTATGCAATGGTGCAGGCGAGGCAGGCTCGCCTCGCTACGAAGCGGGTCTCAGTCCCCGAATGGTCGGGGCAGGCTGCAAGCTCCTTCGAGGTGACATCGCTTCCGCTATAGTTGCGGGGGGAGGGGAATCGGGCGCAAAGCGCCCGATTCCCCTCCCCCCAAACCAACCCATGAACGGGGTCATTTCGATGCCGCACGTGCGGCAAGAAATCTACTCCTGTGGTATCACACTTTAAGGCCGCATTTTCAGGGGATTGAGACTCTAAAAGTCAAAAAATTCATAGATTTTCTACTTTTCGATACAATTAACCAATAACCATTAACTAATCCCATGACAGACACCTACCGACACAAAGGAATGCGGGCTCAACTTGTTGAATCGTTGCGCGAAAAAGGAATAAAAAATGACGAAGTACTGGAGGCTATTAACCGGGTTCCACGCCACATATTTATGGATTCGTCATTTCTCGAATACGCTTACCAGGATAAGGCTTTCCCCATTGGGTCAAAGCAAACCATCTCACAACCCTACACTGTGGCCTTTCAATCTGAATTACTCGAAGCTAAAGAAAACATGAAGGTTCTTGAAATTGGCACCGGATCGGGCTACCAGGCTTGTGTTTTACTGGAAATGGGATTAAAGGTATTTTCGGTCGAGCGCCAGCTTAATCTCTATAAAAAGGTAAAGAAATTTTTCGACACGCACAGATATAAGGTGCGGGTATTTCACAAAGACGGATTTGAAGGCCTGCCCACATTTGCCCCTTTCGACCGGATTATTATTACAGCAGCAATTCCTGCATTGAACGATACTTTGAAATATCAGCTTGCCCCTGGCGGCATACTCGTAGCTCCGGTTGGACCGGGCGGACACCAAACCATGACCCGCATTATAAGAAGCGGAGAAGATGAGTTTACGGAAGAATTCCATGGAGGCTTTGTTTTTGTACCCATGCTTCCCGGAAAAGCCGAGGATTAACCTGCATTATTCATCTGATGACTTTCAAAAACTATAAATACCCCTCCGGATGATAGTCCTGTGTAAGTTTTTTATATTGATCGGTGAAACTCCCATCTTCACCCCTAATGGTCAGGCTTTCAAATTCGGCATTGGCACAGTCAGTCATCCCAAATACAGCGGCAAACCGGGTTAGAGGTTTTCCGGCTTTGGAAAAAACATTTAGATTTCGCAGCATCTCATAACCATTTTCTATTGCTAATGATTTTATTTTTGCCTGCATCCCTGCAGGTAATATTACAGCCCACTTTCCATCCTTGGCCAATAATCGATGGATATTTCCGACAAAGCTTTCCATAGTCAGGGCCACATTATGCTTTGCCACTTGCGAACGGGAAGATAAGGGCAACAAACTATTTTGAAAAAATGGGGGATTACTTACAATCAGGTCGTATTTAATATTGTTGGGAGGGTTAAATTTTTCGAGAGAGGTTTGATAAACTTTAAGGCTATCATCCCAGGGAGAATTTTTGAAATTGAATTCTGCCTCATGGGCAGAGGGTTCATCAATGTCGATGGCATCGATCATGGCTTTTGTCCGTTGGGCAAACATTAGCGCAATTACACCACAACCAGTCCCGACATCGAGGATGGTTTTGCAATCATCAGCAACCTTAAGCCATGAGCCCAAAACAATTGCATCGGTTCCAACTTTCATGGTGGATTGTCCGTGCAGAATTTCAAACTTCTTAAACCTGAATGATTGGCTCATGGATAAGTTTACTTTTCCATGTTAATGTCCAACAATCCTTCGGGGAGGTTTAACAGGATTGTTCGTTTATTTTCATCCAGATCAATTAAAAACTCTTCCACCAGCGGAATGAGTATTTCTTTTTCCCCGTGTAAAATTTGCAACAAAACCTGATTGGGACTTTCAATGCAATTGTTTATTACCCCTATTTTCCCAAAAACTTCATCATAAACTTCAAAGCCTGTTAATTCGTCCGTGTCGATCCGATCAGTGGGCGAGCTTTGCAAAAAATCTGTTTGGGCTAAATAAACCTTACATCCAACAAAGCGCTGTGCCAGATCAGGACTTGCATAATCCTGGAGGGTTAACCTAAAAGATTCGTTACTAATCGAGCGCAATTCTTCAACGAAAAAAGGAACCAATCCACCATCAATCTCAATAAAAACTGATTTTAATTCATCGTTGATTTCCATGGACTTTTTATCAAAGAAAACAGAAATCTCTCCGGTTTTTCGATTCACCTTGTTAATTGTCCCGGTTTTTATGTAGTTTTTTTTATTCATTATCTAAAAAAAAACCGGGGCAACTACCTGAAAATTAATTCATGGCCGTTAGCCCCGGTTTATATTATTGCGAACAGTTAAATACTATTCAGCAGCTTTTTCTTCTTTCTTTTCTTCAACAACCGGCTCAGTGGCTTCGGCTGTAGCAGCGGCTTTTTCTTCTTTCTTTCCTTCAACAACCGGCTCAGTGGCTTCGGCTGTAGCATCTGCTTCTGCTTTTGGTTCTGCAACTGCTTCTGCTTTAGGTTCTGCTTCTGCTTGTACTGCAGCCAACTCAGCTTTCTTAGCCTGGGCTTCTTTTACTTGTTTTTCTACTTCAGCAGCACGTCTTTTTGCAAATTCTTCCAAACGGGCTTCTTTAATTTTTGCTTCGGCATCGAGGCGTTCTTTTTGGCTGGCGCGTTCCTTATTTTCCATTTCTTTCGAAGCATTTTCAATTTTCGATTGTTTTGCTTCCATCCATTCCTGGAATTTCAATTCGGCTTGCTCTGCTGTTAGCGCACCTTTTGTTACACCTTTTAAAAGGTGGTTTTTGTAAATTACTCCTTTGTATGAAAGGAGCGAACGAACTGTGTCGGTAGGTTGCGCACCTACTTGCACCCAATAAAGAGCTCTTTCGAAATCAAGTACTATTTCAGCCGGCTTTGTAACCGGGTTGTAAGTGCCAATTTTTTCGATATTTCTTCCGTCTCGTGGTGCCCGACCATCCGCAATTACAATATGGTAAAAAGCTTGTCCTTTTTTACCATGTCTCTGTAATCTGATTTTTGTTGGCATAATCTGTTAATTTAAATATTTAATATGTTCCTTAAAAATTTGGGGTGCAAAAGTCGTATTATTTTTTTGAATAAAAAAACTAAAACTCAATATTCTTTAAATTAGATGATTAACACAATTTTACAACTAAAAATAATCAGAAATTATCTCCGTTAAAACTTTTTGATTTTAAAACTGTTATCACCCCATCTGGTAACAGTTTTTTATTTAATAGTTGATAATGAAGAATATATTTAAGATACTGATAACGCTTACTCTTATTGTTTTAGGTTATTTTATCGTGTTGCAACTTTACCCCAAAAATGCAGGGAGGTATCCATTCCTGATTGTTTTGCTGGCAGGAGATTATTATTTCTGGGCATCCTTTAAAAACTGGATTTTCAGCAAGAAAGCATTTTTGAAATATGTATTGGGTTTATCATACTGGCTGCCCTTTTTACTTTTAATTTCCTCCACCCTGGCAGGATTTTACATCCCTTCGCAAGAATGGGATCAAAGCCTGAGAACTTACCTGTTTGGTTTTATTTTTATTACTTACGCGGCCAAAATTATTCCCATCATTTTTCTTTTACTGGCCGATATTTTCAGGGGATTTCAATTGTTTAACCGGAAAGTAACAAAATTGGCTGTAAAGGCTGAAAATAGTAATCAAGGCAGTAAAATTACAAGGAGTCAGTTTTTACAAAAAGCAGGTTTGATTAGTGGCGGGTTAATGTTTAGCGGGCTATTTTTAGGAATGCTAAAATGGGCTTTTGATTTCAAAATTCACAGCCATCGCGTTGAACTTCCCCATTTGCCATCTTCGTTTAATAATTTGAGAATCATTCAAATTTCTGACATTCATTTGGGAAGTTGGGGATATAAATCCGCCTTGGTGGAAGCCGTAAACCGCATCAATGAGCTTAAGCCTGATTTAATATTCTTTACCGGCGACCTTGTAAACTACAGAACTGACGAAGCTTTTCCCTTCGAAGACATCCTCGCGAAACTTAAAGCAAAACAAGGAATTTTTGCTACCCTCGGCAATCATGATTATGGTGACTACATGCGCTGGCCATCAGCCAAAGCTAAAAAACAAAATATGAGCGATCTCTATAATTTTTACGAAAGGGTAGGCTGGAGATTACTCAACAATGAAAACCAGGTTTTTGAAGGTTCTGACGGCAAGCTTGCAGTTATTGGTGTTGAAAACTGGGGCGATTTTGGACGCTTCCCGAAACATGGCGATCTTGACAGGGCTCTCGCAGGTGCGGAAGACGCTGATGTAAAATTATTGCTTTCGCACGACCCATCCCACTGGGATAAAATTGTAATACAACAAAATCCTGATATCGATCTTACATTTTCAGGGCATACCCACGGCTTTCAATTCGGCATCGAAATTAAAAACATTAAATGGAGCCCGGCACAATACATTTATAAACATTGGGCCGGCATGTACCTCAACCCAAACGACGATGGACGCTTGCAGCGCCTGTATGTAAATCGTGGACTTGGAACTATTGGTTATCCCGGCAGGGTGGGCATACTTCCTGAAATCACTTTATTCGAGTTCATCAAAGCTTAAAGGAGTTTATTTCTTTTCATTGGAGTCCGGTTAAATTTGATAGATTCTTTCCCGAAATTTCGGGACTCAGAATGACAATGGGTTTTGATGGATGATGAAGAGGGAGGGGTTGATGGTGGCTTCGCCACCATCAACCCCTCCCTCCCAAAAAACATAACTTACTGTCATTCTGAGCAAAACAGCTTACCCCGACACTTTGGGGAAGTGCAGCGAAGAATCTATCTACCAAAACATCAATTTCCCAGACAATAGTGATTTCTTTCGATTCCCCAAAAACAAAAAGGAGCAATTTTACTTGCTCCTTTTTACTTAAATCTTACAAAATTACTTAGCTAATATGACATCCGTCCCGGGGGTTTATTCATTTATTGTACTATCATGGCCGTTTTTGGAATTTCATCCAACTTAAACCAATCGCATATCAGGAAGGTTTTATCCTTTGGCTCAAGCTTATGCCTGAACTCATTTGTTTTGTTAATATAGACGTAGTCCTGCGACCATTCTTTATGGTTTTGCTGAACCTGCCTGATGGCATCACAAGTATAGATTAATTCATCATTGGTCATTGTAGGATGCAATGAAAACCTTATCCAACCTGGCTTTTGCGATAAATCGCCATGATTAATTAAATCTGTAATTAGTTTTGATTTGTCGTGGCTCACATCCAGCAAAAAGTGCCCGTAAGTGCCGGCACAAGCGCATCCTCCCCTAACCTGGATACCAAATTTATCGTTGAGCAATTTAACTACCATGTTAAAATGGATATCATCGAGGTAAAACGAAATAACTCCAAGGCGATCCTTTACATTATCGGCAAGAATATGAAGCGAGGGGATGGTCGAAAGTTTCCCGAAGGCAATTTTCACAAGCTCTTTTTCACGCTTTTCAATATTTTCGACACCCATTTGATTTTTCAACTCAATACACAAAGCAGTTTTTATGGCTTGAATAAAGCCGGGAGTTCCTCCATCTTCACGTGCCTCGATATCATCAATATATTTAAACTCTCCCCAGGGGTTGGTCCAGTCAACTGTTCCTCCACCCGGATTATCAGGAATTTGATTGCTGTTATAAATTTTAGAATTAAATACTAAAACACCCGAGGAGCCTGGCCCGCCAAGAAACTTATGTGGCGAAAACATGATAGCATCCAGGGCCATCATCGGGTCTTCGGGGTGCATATCCATATCAACATAAGGCGCTGATGCAGCAAAGTCGATAAAACACAAGCCTCCGTTTTCGTGCATAATTTTAGCCAATTGGTGGTATGGCGTACTGATGCCTGTAACATTGGAACAGGCCGTAAACGACCCGATTTTCATTTTACGGCTTGTATATTTTTCAAGCTCCCTTTGCAATTCAGCGGTATCCACCAGTAAATTTTTATCGGGTTTAAGTTGAACAACATCGGCGTTGGTTTCGAGCCAGGAAGTATGGTTTGAATGATGTTCCATGTGCGTAATAAAAACTACCGGACGTTCTTCCTCTTTCAGACAATCGGAGGCTTCCATCTTTTGCATTGTGCGGAATCCAAGAATACGCTGAAACTTATTAACCACGGTAGTCATACCCGAACCGGCGGTAATAATTACATCGTCAGGACCGGCATTCACATGCTCTTTAATTTTTTTGTGAGCCAGGTGGTAAGCCTTGGTCATTAATGTACCGGTTTCGCTGGTTTCGGTGTGTGTATTCCCTACAAATGGGCCAAAGCGATTTGCAATAATATCTTCGATGGGGCGGTACAACCTTCCACTTGCAACCCAATCACCATAAATAATTTTTTGTTCGCCATAAGGCGAAGAAAAACACTGCTCAACACCAATAATATTATTCCTAAACCCGGTAAAAAAATCTTCCATAATTAAAATCAATTTGAATTCCTGAAAACTTAAAAAGTTTCATAAATATTTTAAAAAGCAAAAATAGAAATTAAAGTGTAACCAGTATTTTTTTCACTACTGTCCGAGTAAATATAACAGATTCCTCTCCGCCGGCTGGCGGATATCAATGACATCATTTTGCAAGAGACTGAAAACCTGCTATTAAACAGACCCCCGCCTTGCTCGCCTCGCTGCGAAGCGGGCCGTTTGCAAGTGGCCTAACCTAAAGGCGAGGCAGGTCTCAGTCCCCGAATGGTCGGGGCAGGCTGCAAGCTCCTTCGAGGTGACAAAGCAAAAGACAGCAAAATTTCCGGGCACACACAATTATTCATGTCGAAAACCATTAGTTTAGCATCTTTTAAAAAGTATAAAAAGATGAATTTCGAGAGAAGAAAAATTATAGGCCTTGCTTTTTTTCTGAGTTTGAGTCTAATTCACCTGCAAATGTCGGCACAGGGTGTTGCGCTTGTTTTAAGCGGTGGCGGCTCGCGTGGCATGGCACATATTGGCGTATTAAAAGCACTGGAAGAAAACAATATCCCCATCGACTACATTGCAGGAACTTCGATAGGTGCAGCCATTGGTGCCCTTTATGCAGCCGGCTATTCGCCCGAAGAAATTGAAGAAATATTCTCGAACGACAGCTTTAATCAGTGGATTAATGCTGATATCGAAGCAGGAAAAACCTACTTTTATATGCAGGACGAACCGGATGCCGGATGGATAGAATTGAAGGTAGATTTAAAAAACAGGTATTCTAAAATCCTGCCACCACAATTGAAGAATCCGTCTGAATTGGATTTTGAATTGACAAAAATTTTCGCGAGTTCATCGGCGGTAGCAAATTACAACTTCGATAGTTTGATGATACCTTTTCGATGCATTACAGCCGACATTGATTCAAACCGGGCAGTTGTGCTTGGAAAGGGTAATCTTGAAAATGCCATCCGTGCAACGGTAACATTCCCATTCCTTTTCATACCCATCGAAATAGACGGAAAACTGATGTTTGACGGAGGCATGTATAATAATTTTCCAACCGATGTAGCTCGGGATGCTTTTCATCCCACCTTAATTATAGGAAGCAAAGTTTCGGGGAATTATCCTAAACCCGACCCTGATGATGTATTGTCGCAAATTCAAAATATGCTGATGACTAACACTGATTTCAGTCTTGACACCAGTACCGGAATTTTGATAGAACCGCCAGTACGAAAAGTGAGCCTCACTGATTTTTCGCCATACAAAGAATTCATCGAGAGTGGATACAACGCAACCATAAAAAAACTTCCGGAAATTAAAAACAAAGTGCCGGGGAGGCGATCAATACAGGCAGTTGAAAAGAAGAGGAAAAGTTTTAATCAAAAAAAACAAAGCTATAATATCGACAGTATTTTTACTGAAGGCCTGAATAGAAAAGAAGAAAGATATGTGTATAAAACATTAATCCATAAGTCGGATAGCCTATCCCTTAACGAAATGGAATCCTACTACTACAAGCTTGTTGCCGACAATCAATTGGTTGTTGGCGGGCTTAAATTGCACTATGACCGAAGCAAAAAAAAATATGATCTGCATTTAAAACTAAAACCTGCCAATAAATTCAATATCAAATTTGGTGGAAATATCTCATCCAGGCTTGCCAACCAGGCTATGGTAGAGCTTAATTACCGGACACTTTTTCAGGATGCGTTAAAGTTAAAATTCAATGTTTATTTTGGTCGCTTTTACAGCTCGGTACTTTTAGGCGGGCGGCTCGATTTTCCCGGAAAATTGCCTGTTTACGCGGGCGGCAATGTTGTTTACAATCATTATGATTATTTTAAAGGAACCATTCATTTTATTGAAGATGTAACACCATCCTTTCTTATCCAAAATCGCAATTATGCTAAACTTTATTTGGGGATACCTGCAAGCCGTACGGGCAAACTTGAAGCTGATTTTACATTAGGAATTAGAGAAGACAGGTATTACCAGAATAATATTTTTAGTCGTGAAGATACAGCAGATGTTACGAAATTTAACTTTATCAAAACAGGCCTCAACGGGGAGATAAACTCGTTAAACCGAAAGCAGTATGCCAGTTCAGGCGCCAGGTTCAGGATAATGACCGGCATTGTTACCGGTGAAGAAGAGTTTATCAGTGGATCAAAATCAATATCTTCACAAGCCGAAACCAAGACTAAGCACAATCAGGTATATTTTGACGTACTTTGGGATAATTACTTTCAAAAAGCGGGACCTGTAAAATTTGGCTTTTATGGCAGGCTATACTTATCAAATCAAGACTTTTCTATCAATTATACATCAAGTTTATTGGCTGCCCCGGCGTTTGAACCCATTCCTGAAAGCAAAACTTTGTTCCTCCCCTATTTCAGGGCATATAATTATGGCGCTGTAGGATTGAAACTGGTGTGGAGTATTACCAAAAAAATTGATGTCCGGAGTGAATCTTATCTTTTCCAACCCTACCGCCAAATCATGCAAAATGCTGATAACACTGCTTATTTTGGGGATGAATTTAGCAACAGATATTGGATTGTTAGCGGAGCAGTTGTATATCACACTTTTTTCGGTCCCATAAGCGTTTCGCTGAATTACTTCGAGAATCCTGAAGAAAAGTTTTTTGCTGCCCTAAACATTGGCTTCCTGATTTTTAACAAAAGGGCACTTGATTAGCGGCCTCCCGGAAATCGTTTTGGAAAACAAACTTTGAAATAAAATTCAGAGATTATTTTTCGGCATCAACAATCTCCTGGAGTTCGTTCGACTCGAAAATATTTTGTTTAGTAGGAGAAGTGTTGGCAATAATTACCATCGCTTTAGCGACATCATCGACATGAATTGCCTTGTATTTTTTTAATTTACCAAACATTAGTACGCCGGCACCTTTCATTATAGTTTTACCCATTCCTTCACCCAGCCTGGTTTCCTTCCTTTCGCCAAGCAACATAGATGGGCGAACAATGGTTGTTTGGGGAATTGACAATTTTAAAACAGCTTGTTCCATCAAACCTTTTGTGCGGAGATAAAAATTCCCTGTTGTGGCATTTGCACCTACGGATGAAATAACAAGAAAATGTTGCACTCCGTTCTTTTTGCATGCATTTGCAATGGCAACAGGAAGGTCTAAATCAACTTTTGTAAAGTTTACTTTGCTCCCCGCTTTTTTAATTGTTGTCCCCAGGCAACAATATACTTCATCGGCTTTAACTATTTGTGAAAGTGCATTTAAATCAGAAAAATCATCAATAATTTCCCTGCAATTAGGAAAATCAATTTTTTGATGTATTCGATTGATGCAAATTATTTCTTTGTATTTTGATAAAGCGCATAATTGATTCAACAACGCGCTACCTGTTAATCCACTGCTTCCAAAAATTATAGCTGTTTTAAGGCTTTTCCTGCCAAAACTTTTCTTTTCCATCGATACCATTTAAATTACTAAAACGGCAAATCATCTGTTGATTCTTCCTCTACCGGAATATCAGCTTCGGTAGGTGGAGGCGGTGCATCATTAACCTGAGCCTGTGAAACTTTGTCCATTTTCCAGGCTTCGAGGTTGTTAAAGAAACTAACCTGGCCATTTTTTTCCCACCTGCGGCCACGAATATTGAACGAAACTTTCACTTCTTCACCAATATTCATATTATCAATCAGGTCGCAGCGATCTTGTGTAAGTTGAAATTTAATGGTTTCGATAAACTCAGATGTACCAACGCTTTCGCTGGTTTCAAGCACAAACTCACGTTTTCTGAACCTGTCGGTTACTTGTTGTGCATCAAATTTTTCAATTAGCTTTCCGGTAATTTCAAAGCTCATAGTTTTCTGTTTTAATCGTTTATAAATATTATTAATTTCTATTTTAATAAAAGCTACAATGGAACATCAGAAAATTCTAAATCCCCCAATTTCCCTTTATTGTGGGATGATTCAGCGATTTCTCCAACATTTCCAGGAAATCATTCAATTTTAATAATTCCGCGCCCATACTTCGTAAATGCAGCGTATCCTGTTGAGCATCAATCAAATCAAAATCCCATGATTTCAGTCTTTCAACAAGTGCAAAAAGTGCAACTTTGGAGGCATTACTTTGTGTGAAAAACATGGATTCGCCAAAAAAAATCCGCCCCAAAGATACACCGTAAAGTCCACCTACAAGCTCATCGTTGTAATAAGTTTCAACAGAATGTGCAAAGCCTTCGTTATGCAAGTCCAGGTAAGCGTTTTCCATATCTTTAGTAATCCATGTTCCGTCCTGGAAAGGCCTTTTTAAGTTTGCACAATGGCCAATAACCGACTTAAAATCTCTATCAAAGAAAACATCAAACTTATTACTGTTAAGGGTTTGCCGCAACGATTTTGAAACCTTTAACTTTTCAGGATATAGAACCATCCTGGGATTAAGCGCCCACCACATAATGGGAGAATCATCATTATACCATGGAAAAATTCCGTTGGAGTAAGCCAGCAAAAGCCTGTCTATAGAAAGATCTCCGCCAATGGCAAGTAATCCATCCTCTTCGGCAAGGCCGGGATGGGGGAAAATTAATTCATCGGAGAGCTGGTAAACGGGCATCGGGTGAATGGGTTATGGGTTAATAGTTATTAAGTTAATCGTTATTAAGTTAATCGTTATTGGATATTAGATATTTGCGATTTAGCTTGACCGCCCACTGGCGGAATAATCGTTACTATTAGTACCTTATCTCTAATATTCTGCCACTTTTTGGCAGAATATTAGAGATAAGGTACCCAAGCAAAATTTAAAATGCATTGTCGTTATTATGAAATGAAGAGTAATAATAAAACTCTTAATTGCAAAATATGCATTTATAAATTTTGCCGACTAACTTGGACAAACCAAAACAGGAATACACCACAAGTTTTACATGATCACCTTGTTTGGTTTTGGCTTGTCCAAGTTAGGTTAATTTACTGTTGATCCAGAGGAGAATGGTATCATATTTTAATTCTCCGTTTGCAATCTTAATTACAAAATCATATTTGTCATCTTCACCAGCAACGATATCTTTCCCGTAATCCTTCAAAGTCAAGCGCATGGCAACATATCCAAATCTTTTGTTACCATCAATAAATGGATGATTAATTAAAATACTTTCAATTATGGCAGCAGCTTTTTCAGATGGTCTTGGGTATAAATCTTTACTATCAAAAGTTTGATAAGGCCGCATCAATGCTGACTCTAACAGACGTTTATCCCGAATCCCACTTGAACCCCCAAATCTATCAATCAGAACCAATTGCATCCGAATTGCATCCTCAACTGAAATCATTGAGCAAGCCTTTCAAGTAAGTTTCTATCCTCATCGATAATCTTTTTCAGGTTTTGAGATAAATGAATTTTATCTTTTGATGTATTTGTGAGTGATTTAAGATATTCCAAAACATCCAATAGTACATCATCCGGAATATTATCAATAGCATCGTTGAACTTATCTTTTATCTCCTTTGTTGCCATAATAAATTTTTACGTGAAAATATAAATTTCTCCAGTTTATTCAAAGCCTGATTCGTCAGGTACGCACAGTAGCAACTGCTCTATATAATTTAAAAAGTGAGTTCCCGATAACTTCGTTGCTGAAATGATTTTCGGCGTATTCCCTGATTCTTTTTCTTTGATAATTTTCGAGATGATCTAAAACCTCATCCAGCGTTACCAGAAACTCCTCTTCATCACCCGGTTTCGTTAATTTCCCAAGCTGAGGATTCAAATGCTCATGAATCCCCCCTACCCTCGTGGAAACAACAGGTACGCCACTTGCGTAACTTTCCAGAATTACCACGGGTAAATTTTCAAAATTGCTGAACATGATCATCAAATCTGCATCGCTCAGCATTTCGGCAAGTTCGGCATTCTCCTTCAGTCCGGCAAACTTTACCACCTTGTCAGTTAATCCAAAATTATCAGAAATTGCCTTCATCTCATCAAAATCCTCACCATCGCCTATAAAGATCAATTCAAAATCATCGCGCTTTTGGCTTAGTTTCTTCATCACCCTTAAAATTCCTGAAATATTTTTTTGCTTATCGGTAAAACACGAAAGATGAACCATCTTTTTAATTGAAGGCACAGGCCTGTCATACTTTGGTGTAAACATCTCAATATTCACCACATTGGGAATTACCACGTAATTATCGTTTGTTAAACCATTATCGATCATAGCATCGCGAAGATTTGCAGTTACAGGCAATACTGCTGAAGCATTTTTCACGACCATACGTGTTAAAAACTTTCTGAGCGTGCCGTGATAGGTATCTGTTGTCGGCAAATAACGTGTCCAATGTTCAGTGATAACATAAGGGGTTTTATGAAATATTTTATTGATTAAGGCTATCACTCCAAGACGGGTTAATACATGGACATGGAGTAAATCAGCCTTTCTTCGTTCCTGATTCAGGAGTTTAAAACCTATGCGGTGGTTCACGATAAAACGATACATGTTGATCAAATTGGCCAAAAAAGCAGGCTTAAGCTTTGATTTTTTGAAATAAATACGAATGGTGAAAAGCCCCTCTTCCGACTTAACTATTTCGCAGGATTTCCCCTTCAACTCATCATCGGCGTGGACATAGAGCACCGAAATGTCAACATGTTTTGAAACTGAAAGCCCGTGCCGCTCAATAAATAGTCCCATCATTGGGTCGTAGCGATGCGGATACCAGCGGGGAAGATAAAGCACATGCAGTTTCGAACTTGATTTTTTCATAAGTATAAAAAATGGCCACGGATGCACGGATGAAATTGAAAAAAGTTTCTCCATAGGAGTCCTTCGGACATCCATTTACCTGCCTCGCCGTTAGGCGGGAGTGTGTATTAATAATTTTCTATGCCTGCCCGCCCTCATGGCGGGAATATTCCAATATTTGAAAATAACGGCTGTTTAATGTAAATATTTGCAGCTTTTATTTTTGAGGTTTTAATACCAGTTTATCAACCTCCCTGATGGCATTTTTTAACCTTAGCTCATCCCTTCCCGATATTATCCGGTAGTTGCAATTATATTCTTCTAATTCTTTTTTATACCAATCAAATAAAAATTTCCGCCTGTTTTCATCCTCACGCATCGGATCATATTCCCAGGGTAAATCGATATCCATCAGCAAATACAAATCATAGTGCTGCTTTTTGAGTTGTTCCAAAATCCAGGGATGGCATGTCCCATATTTATCATCGCACCATATTTTTGTTACCAACAATTCAGTATCGCTAAACAAAACTTTTTTGGCCAGCGACTCAAATACTTTTTCTGTGGCTGCCTGGCTCTGGGCTATCTCAAGCACATCGTTAAAATTGTATGGTCTGTCAATCTTTAAAAGATGTACGCGGGCATACTCGGGAACCCAAACCGTGGTATAATGATCGGCCAGTTGCCCGGCTATTATCGACTTTCCCGTGGATTCGGGTCCTGTTATCGCTACCTTCAATAATCTACCCATTACTTTTTGCTGTCAGTTTTTTGCGCCACTCAACATATCCCATTACGGCAATAATTAAAAACACTGTAAACTGGAAGCTTGTAAGCAAAAGGCCTTTGTGAAAATATAATGGGATTGAAATCAAATCGCCAATAATCCAAAATATCCAGTTTTCGATTTTCTTGAGTGCCATCAGCCACATCCCGATCAGGAAAATGGCCGTGGTTACCGAATCCCAGTTTGGCACCGTGCTATCGGTAAAGTTGGTAAGAAAGTATCTTAAAATAAAAAAGAAAATAATCGTTCCGCCAATACTAATGAGATGTCCTTTCGGAGAGTTTTTGGTAATCGGAATATAATGATCGCCCTGATATTTTCGGGTCCATTTGTACCAGCCATACACGCTCATCACAAAATAGAAAGCGTTAATGCCCATATCGGCGTAAAGCCCGGCAAACAAACAGATGTAAACATAAATTAGCACCGAGATAATCCCGGTAGGAAAAACAAGTATGTTTTCTTTTTTCGCATACCAAACGCTCAATAAGCCAAAAAGCACAGCAATTACCTCCAACCATGTTGTGGCAAGAATATTCTGATAAAAGACTTCGAAAAAACCGCTAAAATCCATTGGCTTTTACCTCAGGTCAGCGTTAATAATTTTCATTACAAAAACGGAGTGCGGCAGTTCAAACGATTTATGGATTTCATTTTTCAGGGCATCCATCACTTCCAAATAGTCACCAAAAATCTGAGTACTCATGTTATTGGTCTGTACTTTTAGATTTTGGTATGTATTCATTCTTCTGATAAAATCTTTAATTGGTGGCTTGTATTCCACGTTGAGTGGGTAGTAACTCATTTCGACAGATATTTTCATCATTAAAATATTTAATTGTTGAGTATTAATTTTGAATAGCTGCAAAAGTAGAAAAATAGGGTGTATGGACAAGAAAAGGAGAAAAAACCATTTTTAACCAAAAATTATTTTTAATTTTGCGCCCGCAAATTCACTGGTCCAGTAGCTCAGTTGGATAGAGCAGCAGCCTTCTAAGCTGCGGGTCGTGGGTTCGAATCCCGCCTGGATCACTTTAGCCTGACTTTTAATGAGTTGGGCTTTTTTAATGGTTTGTTTCGGGAATCTTCGGGGTTATTATATTCTACTAAGGTTAGATAGCAAAATAAGCTCGCCACGCTGCGAAGCAGGGTTTTTCATTCCACGATACGAAAAATCCCCGGTTGGAACATCAGAATCCTTATCCTAAAAAAATCAACCTTAGTAAAAAACATCCACCCATTGGAAAACCAAACCTGCCTAGCGGCAAGGCGGGCTTATTACCTTATTCAAAACCACGGTTTAGGCGTGAAAAATAAGATAATAAGGTTGCGAGAATATTTTTGAATAAAATTTTCCCGGGAAGTCTTTTGGGGTTCATGGGTAAAAAAGCCGAAAGGATTATATGCGTGGGTTGGCCACAATATTAGGATTCACAAAAGAAAGGGATACTACTGCGAATTTAGTGGAAAGTAAAGTATTAATGATTTCATAGTTGTTGGTGATAAAAATTTGTCAATAGATTTCTCAGTCGCTGCACTCCTTCGAAATGACAAGGCTTTGGTGGATTTGTTAGGGTGGATTTAAGCGGGCGCTGTGCGCCCGCTTAAATCCACCCCGTGTAAAACCTTAGTCTTGTCATTTCGACTAAAAAACGCAGCGAAGCGAAGTTTTGAAAGGAGAAATCTGTTTACAGTGATAGCCATTATTTACTTCCACAAAAATGGTAGTAGAACCAAGCAAGGAAATCTATTTTTTTTGTAAAATGAAATACCCAAACGACTATATAGAGTCTGTCCATAAACTCAAATGTTTGCTCTAGAAAGGTCAAATTCAAGGCGTGTGAAAAATTCAAACCGCAGTCCCGCATTTGGCGGGATGAGGATTTGGATTTTGAGCAACAACGCTGAAGTTGGGCTTTATAGACGAACACTATATAAATAAAATTTTATGCGGTTACAGACTAAAAAAGCTGAAACTAAAGATGAGTCAAACTGACCTCATAATGTACCAAAAAAAGGGGACATTTAAAAGAAGGGAGGGGGCATGAAAACAAATTTGCAAGAATTGAGGAGAAGATACATAATGAACTTTTGAACTAATTGATTGTTTCGGTATCTTTTAAATAAAAGGTAAGAATAAATTTTAAAGTTTCTCTTTTTTGCTAATTTTGCACGAAAGTTGTAAATTACAATTGAAATTAAAACTAAAAATGATGAGTACGGTTTTAGAAAACTTGAAATTGTATTTTCAGAACAATTCAAGAGAACAAATTGAGAATGATTGGGCTGAATCTGAAAAGTATGATAAAGTCGGTCCAACTATTGATGAATTTATGCATCAATCACAGTTCTTTTATGAACTGGAAAATAATGATCCATTTTGGGAATTTAGTTGTTTAAACCAGATAATAGAAAATCCGAAGTTTACTTCGGATTTTTTTTTATCTTAGCACATGAAATTAAATTTGAAATTAAATGAACAAAGCTGCATTTTCCTTAGATAATTATAGATTTGAAAAAGTTAATATTGACTTTTCAAAGAAAATTTCAAATAGTTTAGATATAGCATTTAGTCCTTCTGGCAGATATATTTCTAAAGAATCAGTGTTTGAATTAAAATTCATATTTGCTGCTCATAATGGAGAAGTTGCAGATGCATTTGTTAAAATAGAATGTATTGCATTATATAAGTTTGAAAAAAACTTACAATTTGAAGACATTCCTACATATTTTTATAGGAATAGCATTGCTATTATATTTCCATATGTTAGAGCTTTCATTAGCACGGTTACATTACAAGCGAATATTCCACCAATAGTTCTTCCAACAATGAACTTATCTTCGCTAGAAGTTCCTTTAAAAGAAAGTACTGTGAACATTTAATTTTAATTATTTTGAAAGCAAAAACCTTATATCAAACATTAGGAGATAGAGGTAACCCTGATGATATTTTAGCTAATGCTCCTTTTCCCTGCAAATGGGAGAATACTTGGCTGGGAGAAGGATATTATTTTTGGGATACTTTTATTGAAAATGCCCATTGGTGGGGTGATGTTAGATATAGAAGTGATTACGTTATTTCCAAAATGACTTGTGATTTTGACACGAGTCTTTGTTTTGACTTAGTAGGAGACACTGAGCATATGCTTGATTTCAGTAAAAGTATAGACTATATGAAAGCTCAGAACTTAATAGATAAAAACACTACTGTATCTCGAATAATTAACCACTTAAAGAATAAAATTGGCGGATTTGATTTTCAGGCAATAAGGGTTTATGGCATTAAATCCATATCAGAATATAAAGAAGGATACAGGAAATACAGACATCACCTAATCTTTGAATTATCTAAGCCTCAATATATAGACTATAAGCCTGCTATTCAGATTTGCATCTATGAAAAAACAGGATTAAACTTGAGGGATATTAGTATTGTTTATCCTGATTCATATAATATGGATTACCTATTATAACAACTATTGCCAACACGCACTCAAAAATAATTGCCGTATGTCAATAAATTCAAGGGTTGTAGCCTGCTTCAACTTTCTTGTAACTTGACAAGTATGTGCCACGCAAACGGCTACTATTCTTATACCGAACGTTTGCAGTATGTTTAAGAAGTACTAACTACAATGAAAGAATACTTTAGGAACGACATACAAATAATACTAAATATCAAACCTTGCAATGATTTATGAGACCAGTCTAAAAAGCCACCTTACCCCTAAATCCCCTGAAGGGGACTTTTTAGACTAAACCCATTTATTAAAAGAACATTTTTGAATAAAATTTTCCCGGGGAGTTTTTTGGGTTCAGGGGTAAAAAAGCCGAAAGGATTATATGCGTGAGTTGGCCACAATATTAGATTACACAAAAGAAAGGAAATGTGTTAACTTTGTAAAATGAAATACCCAAACGACTATATAAATAAAATTTTATGCGGTGAAAGACTAAAAAATCTGAAATTGAAAACTGATTTCCAATCTTTGAATTGGACCATTTGAAAATTAATTATGACAAAAGAAAATGCAATAAAATTATTTCAAGACCATAGAGTTCGGGTGCATTGGGATAATGAACAAGAGAAATGGTACTTCTCAATAGTTGATATAATTGGTATTCTAACAAAAAGTGTTAACTCGAACAATTATTGGAAAGTACTAAAAAGCAGGCTAAAGAAAGAAGGTAGTGAGTTGGTTACAAATTGTAACCAACTGAAAATGGAATCGTCTGATGGAAAATATTATAAAACAGATGTAGCAGACACAGAACAATTTCTACGACTAATTCAGTCAATTCCATCACCAAAAGCAGAGCCTTTCAAGGTTTGGTTGGCAAAAGTTGGATATGAAAGGATTGAAGAGACCGAAGACCCGGAAAAGGCTTTTGATAGAGCAATTGAAACATATTTGAAAAAAGGGTATTCTAAAAACTGGGTTAACCAGCGCATAAAAAGTATTGAAGTCCGAAAAGAACTAACGGACGAATGGGAATCCCGCTGTGTTAAAAAAGGAATAGAATATGCGATACTCACTGATGAAATAACAAAAGCCTGGGCGAATTTAACGACCAAAGAATACAAAACATTTAAGAACCTGAAGAAAGAAAACCTTCGGGACAATATGACAAATTTAGAATTAGTGCTAAATATGTTAGCAGAAACATCTACTACTGAATTATCAAAAGAGAAAAAACCAAAGACTTTGAGTGAAAGTAAGGGTATTGCAAAAAAAGGAGGTTCAGTTGCAGGAATCGCAAGAAAAGACTTAGAGAGAAAGCTCGGCAAAAGCGTTATTAGCCCTCTAAACGCAAATGAATTAGGACAAAAAAAAGGGAGTAAAGAGATTGAAGAATAAACAATCCCGAAATTTCGCAATCTACAACAAATCATTGCTAACAGCCGCATAGCAGCCTTCTGGAAACCTGGGTTCGCTCCAGAGGAATGCCCGCTTCGCGAGGCGAGCATATAGCACAACCCTGATATTTTTAAATAAACCTTTCCCGGGAAGTCATTTAGTGTTCAGGGGAAAAAAAGCCAAAAGGATTATATGCGTGGGTTGGTCACAATATTAGCATAACACAAAAGAAAGGAAATGTGTTAACTTTGTGAAATGAAATATCCAAACGACAATAAAAATAAAATTTTATGCGGGGACAGACTAAAAAAGCTGAAACTAAAGATGAGGCAAACTGCCTTCAAAATGTAGCAAAAAAGGGACATTTAAAAGATAGGAAGGGGGTCATGAAAACAAGTTGGCAACAAGCTAAAAAATAGTACTGAATTTGATAATTTTGTATCTTTGGAAAAAAGTCAATTAATATGGATTTACAAGCAAGAAAAATAGAATTTGTGCAAGAATTCCTTAAAGTCCAAAGTGAGGAAGTTATTTCTCGACTTGAAAAAATATTACGGAAAGAAAACAAAACCTCAGACAAAGAAGACTTTAATCCTATGACTATTGATGAGTTTAATTTGCGAATTGATAAATCGATGGAAGACTCGAAAAATGGACGATTAATCGAGGCAAGTGATTTAAAAGCCAAGATTGAAAAATGGAATTAAAAATATATTGGACTGAATTTTCAGAAAAAGAGCTTCAAAATATTTTTGAATATTATCGTGAAAAAGCCAGCTACCGAATTGCGAAACAACTCATTGACGGAATCTATAATGAAACGCAAAAACTGAAAAAGCAACCTAAAATTGGGCAAGTTGAAGAACTGTTAAAAGATAGAAAACAGGATTTTAGATATCTATTATTTAAGAATTACAAAATTATTTATTGGATAAATATTCAAAAAAAATGGATTGAAATAAATGATGTTTTTGATACTCGACAAAACCCAATAAAAATAACAAGAACGAAATAAAGCCAGTTGCCAACAGCAAATCCCGGCGCACAGTCGCTTAGCAGTGATCTGGGAAAATTAAAAAAATGACAAATAAAGAGACAGTAAACAGAAATATAGGATTGACTTTTGACTTTGCGAGACAAATAGTTGAAAATCCTGAACTGATTGATAAACTAAAAGATAACGCTACAATTGAATTTTTGCAAAAAGATTATCCGGAAAGAGAACATACAAAACGGATAATAGCAGATAGATTTATTAAAGTAAAAAGAAATTTTGAATTAATATAAAAACGAATTACATCAGCAAATCCCGGCTCACAGCCAGTTAGCGGTCTTCTGGAAAAACTGGGTTCGCAGCCCTGAAAGGGATCGCAACCCTGATCCCTGCTTTCCCGGGAAGTTTTTTGGGGTTCAGGGGTAAAAAAGCCGAAGGGATTATATGCGTGGGTTGGCCACAATATTAGCATACACAAAAGAATGGAAATGTATTAACTTTGTAAAATGAAATATCCAAACGACAATAAAAATAAAATTTTATGCGGGGACAGACTAAAAAAGCTGAAACTAAAGATGTATCAACCTGGCTTCATAATGTAGCAAAAAAGGGACATTTAAAAGATAGGAAGTTGTCATAAACAAGTTACCAACCATATAAAGATTTTTATTCCAACAAAAAATATAATCAAAATACTGAATCCCGTAAACTAATTAGTTAACTTTGTCGAATGATTAGAAAAATAATTTCTTACAAAAATTACTTCATCGATTTTTATAAATCGCAAGAACTAAAAGTGCAAGAAAAAATTGAATACGTAATGGATTTGGTGAGATATGAAAAACATGTTCCCGAGAAATTCTTCAAAAATCTTGAAAACACAAAAGGAATTTTTGAAATACGCGTAATTACATCATTTAAAAGTATTAGAATTCTTTGTTTCTTCGATAAAGGGGAATTGGTTGTTTTGACAAATTGTTTTCTTAAAAAATCTCAAAAGACCCCAAATAAAGAAATTAAAATGGCAGAGAAATTGAAAAAAGAATATATGAACGAAAAATATGGAGGGAAGTAAAATGAATAATATTACAGATTTTGAAGATATTTTATTAGAAAAATATGGTGAAAAGGGAACTGCATCCAAGGATCAATATGATGCTGATTCTTTAGCATTTCGACTTGGAGTTATGCTTAAAGTAGCCAGAAACGAAGCAATGATAACTCAAGATGAATTGGCACAAAGAACCGGAACAAAAAAAAGCTACATTTCTAGAATTGAAAGGGGACAAAGTGATATTCAAATTTCAACTTATTATAAATTGATTGAGATTGGATTAGGTAAACAATTAAATATTTCGATTGGATAATAATAAACTGCGGCTACCAACAGCACCTAATGGCTCACAGCCGCTTAGCGGCCTTCTGAAAAGACTGGGTTCGCAGCCCTGAAAGGGATCGCAGCCCTGATATTTTTTTCCTGCTGAGGTTGAGTTTTGAATCAAATATTCCTGGGAAGTCTTTTGGGGTTCAGGGGTAAAAAAGCCGAAGGGATTTTATGCGTGAGTTGGCCATAATATTAGCAATCACAAAAGAAAGGAAATGTGTTAACTTTGTAAAATGAAATACCCAAACGACTTTATAAATAAAATTTTATGCGGTGACAAACTAAAAAAGCTGAAACTAAAGATGAGTCAAAATGACTTCATAATTTACCAAAAAAGGGACGTTTAAAAGATAGGAAGGGGTCATAAAAACAAGTTATGCCTGATATTAAAAATAGAACAGAAAGATGAAACAGAAACTGAAAAAAATCATTAACTTTGTATTATGACAACGAAAAGAAAATTAACACTATATTTTGATACTTCTGTGATTGGCGGTTACTATGACACTGAATTTGAAAAAGAATCAAAAATGTTATTTGACGAAATCAAAAATGGGAATTTTCATTTGATATATTCGTCTGTAACAGAGGACGAATTATTGGAAGCTCCAGAAAGAGTAAGGAATTTATTAGACTCAATTCCAAATAATGCAAAAACAAAAGTAGAGTTATCACAGGAAGCTGTTGATCTTGGAGATAGTTATATTTCAGAAAATGTGGTAGGAAAAACAAGTAGAGAAGATTGTTTTCACATTGCTTTAGCAACCATAAACCGTGTTGACGTCTTGGTAAGTTGGAATTTTAAACACATAGTAAACATTATGAAGATTAGAGGTTATAATTCAGTGAATTTAAAATTGGGATACCCAGTTATAGATATTCGTTCACCTAAAGAAATTGTATATGAAAACTAAAGAAAAAAATTTTGATGCTGTAGAATTTGTAAGAAAAGTACGGACAAAAATCAGTAAAGAGACCGAAGGGATGAATTTTGAGCAATTGAAAATTTATTTTGCACATAGAAGATTAATCTTGGCAAATAAATACAAGGCATAACAGCAAATAATGGCGCACAGCCGCATAGCGGTCTTCTGGAAAAATTTTCCCGGGAAGTCTTTTGGGGTTCAGGGGTAAAAAAGGCGAAAGGATTATATACGTGAGTTGGCCACAATATTAGCATACACAAAAGAAAGGAAATGTATTAACTTTGTAAAATGAAATATCCAAACGACCATATAAATAAAAGCATTTGCGGTGACAAACTAAAAAAGCTGAAACTAAAGATGGGCCAAACTGCCTTCATAATGTACCAAAAAAGAGATATTTAAAAGATAGGCAGGGGTCATAAAAACAAGTTGTAGTTCATTTGGGTAAACTAATTTACATGCTTGGAAATAAATATTGTAAATTTGCGAATGATTAAAATTAATAGCTTTGGGAAAGAAAGAATTTATAAAATATTTGGATAAATTCAGTAATGAACGAGTAAGAATTCGTATCACTGTTGAAAATGGAAAAGTTGTTGATATTGTTGTTCAATACGAGACACTGATTGAAGGGAAATGGGTAGCAATAGTTCGATATGATTGCGCACACGGGTTTTTACATAGAGATGTTATTTATCCAAATGGAGATAAGGAAAAGCAAGTGATAGAATTTGACAGCCTTGAAGTGGCATTGACTTATGCAGAACAAGATTTTAAAGATAGATGGGAGTTTTACAAAAATAGATACCTGAAAAAATTAAAAAAATGACAAATAAAGAGACAGTAAACAGAAATATAGGATTGACTTTTGACTTTGCGAGACAAATAGTTGAAAATCCTGAACTGATTGATAAACTAAAAGATAACGCTACAATTGAATTTTTGCAAAAAGATTATCCGGAAAGAGAACATACAAAACGGATAATAGCAGATAGATTTATTAAAGTAAAAAGAAATTTTGAATTAATATAAAAACGAATTACATCAGCAAATCCCGGCTCACAGCCAGTTAGCGGTCTTCTGGAAAAACGCTGGGATCACAACCCTGATACGTGCACAAACCCGTTGTTTAGAATAAGGTTTGTTTCTTAATGAACGGAATATTTTTCTACTGAGGTTGATTTTTGATAATAAGGTTTTCAATGTTCCAATCAGGAATTGGTCATTTGGTGGAATGAAAAACCTTGCTTCGCAGAATTGCGAGCATATCTTTTTTTTCTCTAAACCTTCGTAGAAAAATGTTCCAAAAAAAATTCAGGCAACCTCATTACCTTATTTACGCCAGGGCACAACCCTGATCCCTGCTTTCCCGGGAAGTTTTTTGGGGTTCAGGGGTAAAAAAGCCAAAAGGATTATATGCGTGGGTTGGTCACAATATTAGCATAACACAAAAGAAAGGAAATGTGTTAACTTTGTGAAATGATATATCCAAACAACTATATACATAAAATTTTATGTGGTGACAAACTAAAAAAGCTGAAACTAAAGATGAGTCAAACTGACTTCATAATGTACCAAAAAAGGGACATGTAAAAGATAGGAAAGGGTCATGAAAACAAGTTGGCAACAAGCTAAAAAATAGTACTGAATTTGATAATTTTGTATCTTTGGAAAAAAGTCAATTAATATGGATTTACAAGCAAGAAAAATAGAATTTGTGCAAGAATTCCT